>Ga0156297_1022_pt1 | contig 34229 bp, 29 predicted proteins | sample RifCSPlowO2_12_FD_107945 | JGI IMG/M metagenome (GOLD analysis project Ga0156297, IMG submission 107945) | Flavobacteria bacterium RIFCSPLOWO2_12_FULL_31_7
TCATCATTACTAATGTGAACGCTAATTTCAGTTGTGTTTTCGCTCAATAATACAGGAACTTCAAATTTTCCCGTTTTCGCATCAATTTTCATGTTCTTTTGAGTACCATTAATATAAATTGTTAAGTTCGGATATAATTTTTCTGAAAGAGGTTTTTTCGTTTTACGATCTAGCAATTTACCATGAATTGTAAAGGAAATAACTTTATTCACAGGTTCTCTATAGGCAATTTTACCCATAATCACACGTTGAGGTTTAGTTGAATCTACTTCGATTTTTTGAGGTTCTTTTTCTTGAGCAACCACATTTGATGTCAATAAAACAGAAGCAGCAATTGCAGTAGCGTATTTCAGATTATTCAATTTTGAAGTTTCATAATGTTCAAATACTTGTTCCAATTGTGAGGTTTTTAATCGGGCACAAATAGAAGATTCTTTCGAAGTTGCTAAAAACTTTCCGACTTCAGAATTGGTTTTTCGACTCAAATCAATCACGTTTTTCGCACATGAGCTACAAAATGAACCAGTTGCATTTGGAGTCATTTCGCTATATTTTGCCTCACACGGATTTTCTATTTTAAGGGAAAATTGTTTTTTCATAATCTTATTTTAAATAAAACTTACTTAACTGAAGTTCTATTTATATAGATTACAATTATTATAAAAAGGTTGGAAAGGGTTGAATTATTTTTCTAAATTTTTTATAAACTGTTCAATCTCAAGTTTTTGAAACGCATATTTTTTTTGCAAATCGCCATCTTTTTCCATTCGGTTATAGTATTCTAAAGCTTTATTAGCGAAAAAATTGCGTTGAAATTTAGAAGCATTTGGAACTTTAGGGAATATTTCATGGAAACACATTTCGCAATACGCTTGCCATTCGCGTTCATTTCGGTCTTGAATTTGGTATTCCGCCGATTTCTGAATCACATGAATCATTTCATGAGCCAATAAATTAACGACTAATTCAAATGGAAATTCGAATGCATTTTCAGGAATTCTGATAATTTGCTTGTCGCCGATTTCACCTTCGGCAGTAAATAATATGAAATTAGGTTCGGCTTTTTCTCGAAATTCAAAACCTTTAAAATTGGCATGTTTGATTTCAAATTCTTCCAACAGAAATAAAGCAGCAGCTTCTGTTTGTCCTAATTCGTGATAGGATTGCAAGATTTGAACTATTTCTGCTTTAGATTTCATATCAAATTTTACCCAAACAACTGTTCTACTAAATCTTCAATTTTACTTACCATTCGAACATCAATTTTAAAATCTTTTGGGTTGATTTTATTGTGTTTCGATACGAAAATGGTTGAAAATCCTAATTTTTCTGCTTCCTGAATACGTTGTTCTACTTTATTTACGGGACGAATTTCCCCGGTTAAACCCACTTCGCCAGCAAAACAAAAATCTTTATCAATTGTAATGTCTTCATTTGAAGATAAAATTGCAGCCACAACAGCTAAATCAATCGCTGGATCATCAACGTTAATTCCTCCAGTAATATTTAAAAATACGTCTTTTGCGCCTAAACGGAAACCAGCTCGTTTTTCTAAAACTGCTAAAATCATGTTCAATCTTTTCAGATTATAACCTGTGGTGCTACGTTGAGGCGTGCCATAAACGGCTGTTGAAACTAAAGCTTGAATTTCAATCATTAACGGACGCATGCCTTCAATCGTAGTAGCAATTGCAGTTCCGGAAAGGTAATTGTCTTTGTTAGAAATTAAAATTTCAGATGGATTAGAAACTTCTCTTAATCCGTTTCCTAACATTTCATAAATTCCTAATTCGGCAGTAGAACCAAATCGGTTTTTTAAAGCTCGAAGTATTCTATATACATGATTTCGGTCGCCTTCAAATTGCAAAACGGTATCGACCATGTGTTCCAAAATTTTCGGACCAGCAATCGTTCCATCTTTCGTAATATGACCAATTAAAATTACGGGAACATTGGTTTCCTTGGCGAATTTTATTAGTTCAGCCGTACATTCTCTAATTTGAGAAATGCTTCCAGCCGAAGATTCAATATATTCGGTATGCAACGTTTGAATCGAATCAATAATCACCACTTCGGGTTCAATTTCTTCAATTTGGCGAAAAATATTTTGTGTTTTCGTTTCTGTTAAAATGAAACAATTATCGGTTTGACCTGTAATTCTTTCCGCACGCATTTTTATTTGTTTCTGGCTTTCTTCACCTGAAACATAAAGCGTTTTATAAGGTAACTTTAAAGAAATTTGAAGCAAAAGTGTACTTTTTCCAATGCCAGGTTCGCCACCTAAAAGCGTTAAAGAACCCGGTACTAATCCGCCACCTAAAACGCGGTTTAATTCGCCGTCAGTTGTGTTCATTCTGACTTCTTCTGAAGTTGAAATTTCATTTATTTTTAAAGGTTTGGCAACTTTTTTAGCTTCAGATGAAGGACTTCGCCAACTTTGTTTTTCTTCTTTTTGAATAATTTCTTCTACGATGGTATTCCATTGTTTGCACGAAGTACATTGTCCTAACCATTTTGCATAGTTTGTTCCACAACTTTGACAAAAGAAAGAAGTTTTTAGTTTAGCCATTAATTATTAGTCTTTTTTAGGTTCTTCAGTAGGAACTGGTTCTGCTGGAGCATCTGTTTGAGTTTCTTCCACTTTTGGTTCTTCTTTTTTGCCTTTTAAAGCTTCTGCGCGATCTAAGATATAAGCTTTTGTTAAATCGCCAATTTCAGTTTTTGTATAGGCATTTTGATATTCTTTTGCGGCTCTTTTAAATTGTCCGATTTTTTCAAAGTACAAACCTCTGTGATATGTTCCTAACATAGTTTTAGGATATTGTTTGTCAGCATACGCACCTAAAATTTCTAAATCTGAATACGCTTTATTTTTTATAATTGCCGCTTCAATGGCTTTAAAATCTGTATATCTTGGTTGGATTTTTAGTCCGATTTTTTTCTCTATATAATCGTATTTATCAATTAGATATTGGGCATAACCACTTTCTAATTTTAATATTTTTTCGTTAAATTCTAATTTTGAAATGGGTTGGTAGCCATTAAAAATGAAATAGAAAGCACTTGGAATAGCTTCAGCAACTAAAGAATAATGAGAGGTATTTTGAAACACGTCATATCTATATGTTACATTTGGGTTTTTAATTTCTTTAACAAAGTCATCTAATTTTTTTGTGTTTTCTTGAATTTCTTCTAAATCAGCTTTTGAAGTAGCTTGATAATAAAAAATTGGCTTTTGAATTTTTGATAATCGATCGGCAATTCTATCTGCCATAAGTGGTGCCATTTCTGGTGAAAGAGAAATAAATGCATTAAAAATTGGGTCATCTTTATAGATGTAGAAATTTAAAAAACCTGCAGTTGTGTCGTGTCCTGCAATTATTCTAAATGGTAATGTTCTGTATTTTTGTTGTAGGTATGGTAGTAATTCGAAACCAATAAATTCGAAAAATTTTGCACCAGAATCTTTTGGTAAACCATCTTCTCCATAATTGCTGTCGTTAAAGCGTGCTTCTCCGTAATTTTGATTTACGGCGACTATTATCATTTCTGGTAAATCATCCCAATAGTTTCCATATTTTAAAATTCCAGAAAAAGGATCTGCAAGATATTCTCCGTCTAATAATACTAAAACAGGATATTTTTTTTCAGGACTACTTTCGTATGAGGCAGGCATAATAACTGAAAAAGTTCTTTCTTCATTTAGTTTTTTAGATTGAATTTTTTCGTCGATTTTTTGCGAAAAAGCAGCAATAGAAACCATTAAAAATAGTAGGATAGATTTCATCTTCATGATAAATTGATTTAGTAAAATAATGTAGCAATATACTAATTATTTTTTATTGTAGAGCGGTAAAAAAGCGTAAGATATTAGCCCAAGGAATATAGTTAAGATGGTTTGTGAGGTCCAAGCTAGCCAACCAAAGGCAGCTCCAATATCGTTTGAAATTCCATATAAAGAAAATATCATGGCAATAGCAAGTGGATAAGCTCCTAAACCACCATTGGTAAATCCGACGGCTAAACTTCCGAAAATGAATCCCATAATTACGATATCAAAACTAATATTTTCTGTTTCTGGCAAGGCAAAAATAGGCAGATAAAACATAACTAAGTAACTAAACCAAATGAAAAAAGAAAAGAAAATATATTTCCATTTGTCTTTCATTTTCAAAATACTAGTCATTCCTTCAATTAATCCAGAAAGTTTATTTTTTAATTTTTTGATGATACTCCATTCGGCATATATCCAAATTAGAAGAAAAATTATGCCTAAAATTACACCGATGAATCCGAATAAGATGATTTTTTCGAAGGCAATTTTTTGTTTGATGAAACCATACAGTTTTTCAAATTGCAATACAAAAGCTAATCCAACAAATAGGAAAAAAATAAGTAAATCCACAATTCTTTCAGCTACGATTGTTCCGAAACCTTTGTCGAATGGTACGTTTTCGTATTTTTTTAATAAAGCCGCTCTTGTAATTTCGCCAGATCTTGGAATCGTTAAATTCATAAAATAGGAAACACAAACCGACATTAAATCATTTTTAAAATCTGTTTGATAACCTAAGTGTTGTAAAGAATATTTCCAGCGATACGCTCTTGCCCAATATCCAAATAAGGCGACAAATAAGGAAAGAAAAATATAAAAATAATCAGCTTGTTGAAAGCAAGATTTAATTTTATCCAATTCTTCTGCGGATAAGGTAGTGTATTGATAATAAATTAGTCCGAAACCTAAAAGTAACGGAACAAACAAAGAGGCAATTTTACTTAACTTCGCCTTCAAAACTAAGTTAAAGAATTGTCTTTTTCGTTAGGGAAAACCAAGCAAGGTTTAAAGGTTTTTGCTTCTTCAAAATCAATAATACCGTAGGCAATAATGATGATGATATCACCACGGTGTACTTTTCTGGCAGCTGGTCCGTTTAAAGTGATTTCGCCTGTATTTCTTGGGCCTTTGATGGCGTAAGTTTCCAAACGTTCTCCGTTATTAACGTTAACAATGGCAACTTTTTCACCTTCAACAATATTCGCTGCTTCTAATAAAGCTTCGTCAATTGTAATACTTCCGATATAATTTAAATCGGCTCCAGTTACAGAAACTCTGTGTATTTTAGATTTTACTACTTGTATTTGCATTTTGCAAAGTTAATTAATTCGAATAAATTTTATTATTTATTTTAATGAAATATTATCAATTAACCTGATATTTTCAATAAAAACGGCTATAAAGCCCCTGTATTTTTTGTTTTTTACTTTTCTTTTGCAGGTTAAAAGGGTGTCTTCAGCTGCAATTTCGAAATATTCTAATGTAAAATTAGGGTTTTTTTTGAATTCATTCTCCACAAATAAAACAACTTCATTTGCAGATTTTGTATGGAATTTTTCTTTTGCTTTTGATAGTATTTGAAAAATTAATTTCGATTCCTTTTTGGCGCTTTCAGAAAGTCTTTCGTTACGACTACTCATGGCTAACCCACTCGCTTCTCTGAAAATTTCGCAACCAATGATATTGACTGGAATTTTATATTTCACAACTAACTTTCTAACAATTTGTAATTGTTGAAAATCTTTTTCTCCGAAATAGGCATTCGTTGGTTTAATAATTTCGAAAAGTTTTTTTACAATTGTTCCTACGCCATCAAAATGTCCAGGTCGGTGTTTGCCTTCCATTTGATTTTCTAATCCATCGTAATTAAAAGAAGTAGAGATGGTATTTCCTTCGTAAATATCTGCTACACTTGGCGCGTAAACCAATATGTTTTTATTTAAATTTTGCACCAATTCCACGTCTTTTTCTAAAGTTCGTGGGTATTTTTTTAAATCATCCGCGTTATTAAACTGAGTTGGATTCACAAAAATACTTAAAACGGTAATTTCATTTTCGGCTAAAGATTGTTCTAGTAAGGAAAGATGACCTTTGTGTAAAGCCCCCATAGTAGGCACAAAACCAATGTTTTTAGATTGATTTTCTGTTTTATTTAGTTCAATTTGAAGCTCTTTTTGTGTTTGAAAAACGCGCATATGATATTATTATAAAATGCAAACTTACTATTTTAGTAGATAAGTCCATAAATTTTTATAATTTTGCATATTAAACAAAAATATAACATTTATTATATGAATGACAAGAGGATATTATATGTATCATCTGAAGTAGTGCCTTATTTAGCTGAAAATGAAGTGTCATTACATTCTTATGAACTGCCAAAAATGATAAATGAAGTAGGAGGGCAGATAAGAATTTTTATGCCTAGATATGGAAATATCAACGAACGCAGACATCAATTACACGAAGTAATTCGACTTTCTGGGATGAATTTGGTTGTTAATGACATGGATATGCCTTTAATTATTAAGGTTGCATCAATTCCAAAAGAAAGAATTCAGGTTTATTTTATCGATAATGACGAATATTTTAAAAGAAAAGCTACTTTTTCTGATGAAGAAGGTGTGTTGTATCCGGATAATGATGAAAGAGCTATTTTCTTTGCAAAAGGTGTGGTTGAAACGGTTAAAAAATTAAATTGGGTGCCAGATATTATTCATGTTCACGGTTGGATGGCTTCTTTATTACCGGTTTATTTAAAACACTACTACAAAGATGAAGGTATTTTTGAAGATACCAAAATTATCACTTCAGTGTATAATAATGATTTTGATGGAATCTTAGATGCAGAAATGATTACGAAGTTGGCTTACGATAATTTACCTGCGGAAGCTATTTCAATTTACAAAGAACCAATTTTTAATAATTTAATGAAAGCGACTATAGATCATTCTGATGGAGTAATTATTGCTTCTCATGACTTGTCTGCAGATTTAACAAAATATATAGAAACTTCGAAAAAACCTTTTTTACCTTTCACCCCGAAAGAAATTTTCAAAGAAGCTTATTTAGAGTTTTTAAAAAATAAAGTACAGTAATTATAATGAAAAAGAAAATAACAGTTTTATTTTTAGTTTTTTCAATGGTTTTCATTTCTTGTGATCAAGATTTTAATACAATTGGATCAGATTTAGTTGGTGATGAACATTTTGATTTTGACACGTATACTCCAGCTTTAAAAGCTTATTCTGTTCGAACTGGAGAAGTGCAAACTAATAATTTACCAATTAATCCTCTTGGGTTTTATAAGAATCCGTTTTTTGGAGAAACAAAAGCAAATTTCGTAACTGATGTAGCCTTGAATTCGGTTCAGCCAAATTTCGGTACTGGAGTTGTGGTTGATGATGTAACATTGTATATTCCGTTTTACAGTACAGTGGAATCTACCAATGCAGATGGTTCAAAGGTGTATTCGCTTGATTCTATTTATGGTGCGAATAAAGAAAGCAAAATGAAACTAAATGTTTATGAAAACGGGTATTATTTAAGTTCTTTTGAAGGTCCAAATCAAGATGTTACTTCTAAGTATTATTCAGATATGGATGCTATTATTGATGCTCAAAAACGCGGTGCTGATGCTAGTGGAAATTCAATTAGTGTTGCCAGTGGAGGAACTAGATTAAATAATAGTTCAAATGTTGCAGAAAATGATGAATTCTTTTTCAATAAATCTGAGATTATAACTTATAAAACAAAACTAAATACAGTTACAGGAGTTTTAGAATATGTAGACGAAAAGGGAGTGGTATTTGCGGATAAGTTAGATGTTACATTGAGAGCAAAGAACAGATTAGCGCCTGGTATTTATTTACATTTAAATAAAGATTTCTTCAAGAAAAAAATAATAGAATCCTCTAGCGATAATTTGTTTAATAACAACAATTTTAGACAGTATTTTAAAGGGTTGTATTTTAAAATGGAGCAAATTGCTGGAGAAGAAGGTGCTATGGCGATGTTGAATTTCAATGTTGCAAAAATTAATATTGATTACCATTCTATTGATACTGGTTCAACAATTCCTACGGCCAAAACTTTTTTAATTGGATTAGGTCTAAATTCAGGTGGAAATACTATTTCATTACAAGATTTTAATTATTCTGGCGATTATGATGCTGGTTTGACTGCTTCTAATCAAGTTACAGGTCAAGATGCCAATTTGTTTTTAAAAGGTGGTAAAGGTTCTGTTGTATATATGGATGTTTTTGGAGATACGGATGTGTTGAAAATAGTTGACGGACAACTGGTTTCTGGTTCAAACGAAGTGCCTGATGAATTGGATCAATTAAGATTAAAAGGTTGGTTGATTAATGATGCTTATTTAGAGTTTTATATTGATAAAACTGCAATGGCAGGTAATACTGAGTTTCAAGAAGCAGAAAGATTGTATTTATTTGATGCAACCAATCAAAAACCTTTAGCAGATTATTTCTTTGATTCGAGTACAAATTCAAATTCTAAAAGAAATAAAATTATTCATGGAGGTATGATTGAAAGAGATGATACTGGTTCAAATAAAGGAGTGAAATATAAAATCAGAATTACGCAACATATCAATAATCTTATTAATAGTACAAATGTTAACTTGAATAAGAACGTGAAATTAGGATTGTGTGTTACTGAAAATATTGGTTTAACGGGTAATTATTTTTATAAATCACCAAGAACATTTAGTTCTGGACCAGATATTAATTTTTTCCCTGTAACTTCAATTATCGCACAGCAAGGAACAGTTTTATTTGGAACAAATCCTACTTCATCTGCAGATGCGGATAAAAAACTAAAATTAACAATTCATTTTACAAAACCAAACTAAACTCTTATATATATGTGTGGAATCGTAGGTTATATTGGTCATAGAGACGCATATCCAATTATTATAAAAGGATTAAAAAGATTAGAATATCGTGGATACGATAGTGCTGGTCTTGTTTTATATGATGGTAAAGATTTGAAACTTTGTAAAACTAAAGGAAAAGTTTCCGATTTAGAAGAAAAAGTAGCTAAGGAAATATCTACTGATGGACATATTGGTTTTGGTCATACACGTTGGGCAACTCATGGAGTACCAAACGATGTAAACTCTCATCCACATTTCTCAAATTCTGGAAAATTAGCGATTGTTCATAACGGAATTATTGAAAACTATGAGCCGTTAAAAAAAGAATTAATCAAAAGAGGGTATGTTTTTCATTCAGATACAGATACGGAAGTTTTAATCAATTTAATTGAAGACGTTCAGAAAACAGATAACTTAAAACTAGGAAAAGCAGTTCAAGTTGCCTTAAATCAAGTGGTTGGAGCTTATGCTATTGTGGTTTTTGATGTGAACAAACCAGATGAATTAGTTTGTGCGCGTTTAGGTTCGCCTTTAGCAATTGGTATTGGTGAAGAAGAATATTTCGTAGCTTCAGATGCTTCTCCATTTATTGAATTTACTTCTAACGCTATTTATTTAGAAGATGAAGAAATGGCCATCATTCGTTTGAATAAACCAATGAAAGTTCGTAAAATTAAAGATGATTCTTTAGTAGATCCTTACGTGCAAGAATTGCAAATGAATTTAGAGCAAATCGAAAAAGGTGGTTACGAACATTTCATGTTAAAAGAAATTTACGAACAACCAAACGTAATTAAAGATACTTACAGAGGAAGACTATTAGCTAACAAAGGCATTATTCAAATGTCTGGTGTAGAAGACAATTTAGAACGATTTACAAACGCAAAACGAATTCTAATCATTGCTTGTGGAACTTCATGGCATGCCGGTTTAGTGGCCGAATATGTTATTGAAGAATTTGCAAGAATTCCTGTTGAAGTAGAATATGCTTCAGAATTCAGATACAGAAATCCAATTATTAATAAAGATGATGTGGTGATTGCTATTTCACAATCTGGTGAAACAGCGGATACTTTAGCGGCAATCAAACTGGCAAAAGAAAACGGAGCATTTGTTTTTGGAGTATGTAATGTGGTAGGCTCATCTATTTCAAGAGAAACTGATGCAGGTGCTTATACTCACGCTGGACCAGAAATTGGTGTAGCTTCAACAAAAGCATTTACAACTCAAATCACTATTCTTACTCTTTTAGCTTTACGTTTAGCAAAAGCGAAAGGAACAATGAATCAATCGGATTATCAACGTTATTTGTTAGAATTAGAAATGATTCCAGAAAAAGTTCAAGAAGCTTTACAAACCAATGAGGTGTCAAAAGCAATTGCTGAGATTTATAAAAATGTACCAAATGCTTTGTATTTAGGTAGAGGATTTAATTTTCCAGTAGCTTTAGAAGGTGCGTTGAAATTAAAAGAAATATCATATATTCATGCAGAAGGTTATCCTGCTGCTGAAATGAAACATGGGCCAATTGCTTTAATTGACGAACAAATGCCAGTTATAGTAATTGCTCCTAATAAAGGTCATTACGATAAAGTAGTGAGTAATATTCAAGAAATAAAATCAAGAAGTGGAAAAATCATTGCCGTAGTAACTAAAGGCGATACGCAAGTGAAAGCTTTAGCAGATCACGTAATTGAAATTCCAGAAACTTCTGAAGCGTTAACGCCATTATTAACCACAATTCCATTGCAATTGTTGTCTTATCACATTGCGGTTTTAAGAGGTTGTAATGTAGATCAGCCTAGGAATTTGGCAAAATCAGTGACCGTAGAATAATATAAAAAAGCGAAATAATAAGTATTTCGCTTTTTTATTGAAAAAAATTCAAAAAATATATTGCATAATTGCATCTAAAAAAACTATCTTTGCACTCTGAAAAAAGTATGTTTTTTTTCAATAATTAATAGCTATTAAATAAATACATAAGCAATGTCTAAAGTTACAGGAAAAGTTGCACAAATTATTGGACCAGTTGTAGATGTAGTGTTCGACACTACTAACGGTGAACTTCCAAAAATTTATGATTCATTAGAAATTACTAAAAAAGACGGTACTAAATTAGTATTAGAAGTACAATCTCATATTGGTGAAAATACAGTGCGTACTATCTCAATGGATTCTTCTGATGGTTTATCAAGAGGTACTGAAGTGGTTGGAACTGGAAATCCAATCAAAATGCCAATTGGACCAGATGTTTATGGTCGTTTATTCAACGTTATTGGTGATGCTATCGATGGTTTAGGTGAATTACCTAAAGACGGAGATAACGGGATGTCTATTCACCGTGCTGCACCAAAATTTGAAGATTTAGCTACTTCTTCTGAAGTTTTATTTACAGGGATTAAAGTAATCGACTTAATTGAGCCTTATGCAAAAGGAGGTAAAATTGGTTTATTCGGTGGTGCTGGAGTAGGTAAAACAGTATTAATTCAAGAATTAATTAACAATATCGCAAAAGGTCACGGTGGACTTTCTGTATTCGCAGGAGTAGGGGAAAGAACTCGTGAAGGAAATGACTTACTTCGTGAGATGTTAGAGTCAGGTATTATTAAATATGGTGATGATTTCATGCACTCTATGGAAAATGGAGGATGGGATTTATCTAAAGTAGATATGCCAGGAATGAGAGAATCTAAAGCTACTTTCGTTTTCGGACAAATGAATGAGCCACCTGGTGCTCGTGCTCGTGTAGCCTTATCAGGATTATCTATTGCGGAATATTTCCGTGATGGAGCTGGAACTGGACAAGGAAAAGACGTACTTTTCTTCGTAGATAACATTTTTCGTTTTACACAAGCGGGTTCTGAAGTATCTGCACTTTTAGGACGTATGCCTTCTGCAGTAGGTTACCAACCAACTTTAGCAACAGAAATGGGTGCGATGCAAGAGCGTATTACTTCAACTAAGAAAGGATCAATTACATCTGTACAAGCGGTTTACGTACCTGCGGATGACTTAACTGACCCGGCGCCAGCAACAACATTTGCTCACTTAGATGCTACAACAGTATTGTCTCGTAAAATTGCTGAGTTAGGTATTTATCCAGCGGTAGATCCACTAGATTCTACTTCTCGTATCTTAACTCCAGAAATTTTAGGAGATGATCACTATGATTGTGCGCAAAGAGTAAAAGAAATTTTACAACGTTACAAACAATTACAAGATATTATCGCGATTTTAGGTATGGAAGAATTATCTGAAGAAGATAAATTAGTCGTATCTCGTGCTCGTAAAGTACAACGTTTCTTATCTCAACCTTTCCACGTAGCAGAACAGTTTACTGGAATTCCAGGGGTTTTAGTAGATATCAAAGATACTATCAAAGGATTTAATATGATTATGGATGGGGAATTAGACCGTTTACCAGAATCAGCTTTCAACCTTAAAGGAAGTATTCAAGAAGCTATCGAAGCTGGAGAAAAAATGTTAGCAGAAGCGTAATATAAAGTTAGAAGTTAGAAGTTAGAAGTGGGAAGTTAAGTCTTCTTCTTCAAACTTCTAGCTTCCTTCTTCAAACTTAAAAAAATATGATTTTAGAAATAGTATCACCAGAAGCAACCTTATTTTCAGGAGAAGTTACATCTGTGGCTGTTCCAGGAATAAATGGAGAATTTCAAATGTTAAATAATCACGCAGCTATTGTTTCCTTGTTAACAAAAGGAAATGTGAAAATTAACGCTCAAAATATTAAAATTGAAAAAGAACACGTTTCTAAATTCACTAAAGTAAATGAGCAAACATTCTGGTTACCAATTAATTCTGGTACTATAGAAATGAATAACAATAAAGTAATTGTTTTAGCAGATTAATTCAGTTCTTTTATTAAAATAAAAATCCCGGTAAGTGTTTTTCTTATCGGGATTTTTTTATTTCTACTTTTTTAGATCCGTACTAATAGCAATGGCATTTTCTGGGATTTATATTTCTCTTAAACTAGTGACAATATTTTATTATATTTTTATTTTCATTTTTGTATTTTTACCGTATGGATAAAACAAAACCTGAAATTGTAGAATTATATAACGATAAATTGAATTTTTTCGAGATTTTTTTCTCTTCCTTATTTTATACTTTTTCATTAGTTGCTTTTGTAAGTTATTTCTACTTTTTATTTAATTCTGGTTTTAGTTATGAGGTTTTTAAAGCCTCACCAGCTTTTTTAACATTAACTTTTGTTTTCCTAAATCCTGCAATTATTATTTCTGAAGTCAATATTATTAGAGTTAGTACCTCTGAAAAAAAGATTTTTCACACAATTGAAATTTTATTTTACAAAAAAAATAAAGTTATCGAAGCTGAATTTTTTGATTACGTTGCGATTAATAAATCCAATTTAGGCTATAATGTAACTTTGTGGTATGAAGGAAATAGAAGGATGGAACTTGTATCTTTCTATAAAAAAGAAAAAGTATTTAATTATGCTAAAGCAGTAGCAAAAGGAATTAAAACGGATTTGTTAGATAAAACTGACCTAAAAAATCCCATTTGGACAGCATCAAAAGACTTATGAAAATCCCAAATCCACTACAACAAAAATTAGATCTTCGTACAGAAACAAATGCTTTACGAAAATTGCCTGTTTCCACTAATGGAATCGATTTTTCTTCTAACGATTATTTAGGTTTTGCTAAAAGTCTAGAAATTTTCGATAATACACATCAATATTTAGTAGATAAAAATATCAAAGCAAACGGCGCAACAGGTTCTCGATTAATTTCTGGAAATCATCATTTATATACTCTTACAGAAGATTTTATCGCTCAATTTCATAATTCGGAAGCTTCCTTAATTTTTAATTCGGGTTACGATGCGAATGTGGGTTTTTTTAGTTCCGTTCCGCAACGCAACGATATTATTTTGTATGACGAATTATGTCACGCATCCATTCGTGATGGCATCCAAATGAGTCATGCTAAATCGTATAAATTTCAACATAACGATTATGAAGATTTAGAAAGTTTATTGCGAAAATTTGTCACACTGAGCGGAGTCGAAGTGTCTGTTTACATCGTTACGGAATCCGTTTTTTCTATGGATGGTGATGCACCAAACATAGAAACTTTGGTACAGCTTTCCGAGAAATTCAATGCGCTTTTAGTAATTGATGAAGCCCATGCTTTAGGTGTTTTTGGAGATAACGGTGAAGGATTAGTACAATCTCAGAATCTTCAAAATAAAGTTTTCGCCAGAATTATGACTTTCGGAAAGGGTTTAGGTTGCCACGGCGCTGCGATTTTAGGAAATACAGATTTAAAAGAATATTTAGTCAATTTTGCCAGAAGTTTTATTTACACAACCGGACTTTCACCTCATTCGGTGGCAACAATCTTAATGGCTTATAAAAACTTAAATTCGTCTTTAGAACTTCAAAAACTGAAAAATAATATTAATTTTTTCAACCAACAAAAACAATTATTAGGCATAAAACCTTTGTTTGTGTATAGTAAATCTGCGATTCATTCGGCTATAATTCCAGGTAATGAAAAGGTAAAACATATTGCTTCACAGTTACAAGAAAAAGGTTTTGAAGTCAAAGCAATCCTTTCTCCAACGGTTCCAGAAGGTCAAGAAAGATTGCGTTTTTGTTTGCATAGTTATAATTCTGAACAAGAAATTTCCGCCGTAATCACCTGTCTTTACTCGCTTCTTTAAAAAAGAATAATTTTTTTTGTAACGTTTTTGTTTTTCGATTACTTACGAGTCGTAATCAAATTAAACTATACAAATCATGGAAACAAAAACACAAAGTCCTAATAAAATGCAAATTACGGCAAATTATGTAATGTTATTTTTAGCCACTTTTGGCATTGGATATTCAACAGTCAAGTATTTTATTTTAACTAACAATGACACCAATTGGTCTACTATTGCACCGTTGTTTATTATTTCAATAATTGTACTTTTCAGTTCTTTAAGAAATTTAAGAAGAAAATAGTTCGTAATCTAAATTAAAGTTTCAATCATCAAATTTAAATTAATCAAAAAATGAAAAATTATATAAAATTAGCTGTTGTAACAGGCTTGTCATTGTTATTTAACCAAGTAAACGCTCAATCAGAAAAAATATCTCCAGTAAATGAGAGTATTCAAAATTCGTTACTTTGGGAAATTTCTGGTAATGGGTTAGAAAAACCTTCTTACTTATTTGGAACAATTCACATGATTTGCGAAAGTGATTTTTTAATGAAAGAAAAAGTAAAATCTTCTTTCGAGAAAACGGAAGAATTAGCTTTAGAATTAGATTTTGATGATCCTAAAGAATTACAAAATATGCAAAAATTAGCTGTTTCGCCAATTCCTTTATCAGAAGCACTAACTAAAGAAGAATACGCAAGACTAGAGGTTTTGCTAAAAAATAAATATGCACTAGAAATTAAACAATTTGAAAATTACAATTTAATTGGTGTGATGAGTGTGTTGATGATGAAGCAATTAAACTGTACACCAAAAGTGTACGAAATTGAATTTTTAAAAATGGCAATGAAGCGCAAAAGTATCGTTCATGGAATGGAAACAGTAGAAGATCAGGAAAAAGCTTTTGGGGATTCATTTAATAATAAGGAATTTATTGAACAATTAGAAAGTTATGATGCGACTTATTTTGCTGAGCTAATTCGTTTTTATAAAAATGAAGAACTTGATAAAATTCTGAAAATGACAACTGATGATAAGTTTATGGACGAGGAAGCACAACTTTTTATGTTGGATAATCGAAACAAAAAATGGATTCAAAAAATGCCAGAAATGATGCAACAACACAGTGTTTTCTTTGCTGTTGGTGCTGCACATTTACCTGGAGATAATGGTGTGATTAATTTATTAAAAAAGTCAGGTTATACGGTTAAACCTATCTAAAATTTTAGTTTTGAAAGTTAAAGAACAAGAATTTTTATCCCGAATTGACAAACATAAAGGTATACTTTATAAAGTTTCCAAAATGTACATGGATACTAGAGACGATCAAGAAGATTTGTTTCAAGAAATAGTTTGTCAATTATGGAAAGCCTACGAAACGTTTAAAGGTGAAAGTCAATTTTCAACTTGGATGTACCGTGTGGCGATTAATACCGCAATTATTTTCTTAAAAAAGGAAAAACGAAAGGTGGATAAATATGAATTGTCTTCTTCAAATATTCGTGACGAAGAAAGTGATTTTGAAGAAAAAGAAAATCAAATTGAACATTTTTATAAAGCTGTTCAGAAATTGAAAAAAATTGATAAAGCCATTATTTTTTATCAATTAGAAGGATTTTCACATAAAGAGATTGGAGAAAATTTAGGTATTTCAGAAGGAAATGCCAGAGTCAAATTGAATAGAGCAAAAGAAAAATTAAAAGAAATAATTAAAAATCAAGGATATGGATTTTAATGATATACAAAACGCGTGGAATAACGACAAGAATGAAAATGTTACACTTCCCACGAACTTAGAAAAATTGCAAGCCGCAAATACACCGCTAGATAAGATCAGAAAAAATCTAAAAAATGAATTTATTTATCAAATCATTTCAATCGTAGTATTAGCGTTTGTACCATTACTATATGGGTTTTCAAAGTCTATAACAATTTTATATTTTACTTTGTTTAGCATTTTTGTGGCTATTTGTGTTTACTATTTGTTAAAACTTTACTTTTTTTATAAAAGAATAAATAACGTTATGTTAAACACGAAGGACAGTTTGTATGAAACTTATTTTGATATTCGATTGAATATGGAAATCTATAAAACTTTTGGTTTTGCTTTAACGCCTTTTTTAGTCTTATTTTTGGTTGGATTGATGTATTTTGAAATATCTAAAACTCAAGAAATTGTTTTAAATAATTTACAAAATTCACATTTAATCATTCTCTTTGTTTTAATTGCTTTTTGTATTTTATTTATGGGAATTGCTTTAGAATGGTGGGTGAAATACTTTTATGGGAAATATGCCAAGGAAATTAAAAAAGTATTAGAGGAACTGAAAGAACAATAAGAAAAAGCCCGTCAATAAGATGGGCTTTTTTTTTCATAATGAAATTAGTAAATTTGTTTCATTATGAAAAAATTCACACAAATTGCCAATTATCAATATTCATCTGAAGCTTATTTAATTAAAGGAAAATTAGAATCAGAAGGTGTGGAAGTTTTTCTGCAAAATGAAAATACGATAAATACGGATCCTTTATTAAGTAATGCGGTTGGCGGAGTGAAATTGTTTGTGAATTCAGATGAAGTTATCAAAGCCAAACAAATTTTATCTTCTATTATTGAGTATTCTGTTGATGATAAAGGACAATTATTAACTTGTCCAAATTGTGGTGCTCAAAAAGTGGAAATGTTTACGACAATTAAAGACCTTAAATCGTTTTTTGCTTTTCTTTATGGTTTGTTAACGCTATCGATGCCGTTTTATACGAAGCATAAGTACAAATGCGAAAACTGTAATTTTGAATTTTAAACACAAGTAGATAAAGTTTCACAAAACTTTAATAAACATCTTTGTGAACCTTGCGAAATCTTTGCGAACTTTGCAGTTAAATAAAAAAAAACATGAAAGTATTCGTTACCGGAATTGGAACTGATGTTGGAAAAACAATCGCCTCATCCATTATTGTAGAAGCTTTAGAAGCGGATTATTGGAAACCTATTCAAGCTGGCGATTTAAATCATTCAGATTCACATAAAATTAAATCGTATATCTCCAATCCGAAATCTCAAATTTTAGAGAATGCTTACGCTTTACAAACACCTGCTAGTCCACACTTAGCTGCAGCAATTGACGGAATTACTATCGATAGGAATAAAATTATCGAACCTAAAACTAAAAACAATCTAGTAGTGGAAGGTGCTGGTGGGATTTTCGTACCATTAAATCATTCTGATTGTGTGATTGATTTAATTCAACCCGATAATAAAGTTGTTGTAGTTTCTCGTCATTATTTGGGAAGCATCAATCATACCTTAATGACTATCGAAATTTTAAAATCGAGAAATTTAAATGTAGCCGGAATTATTTTTTCAGGTGATGAAAATCCTTCTTCTGAAAGTATTATTTTAGAAAAAACAGGAATTAAAATGATTGGAAGAATTGATAACGAGCCGTATTTCGACCAAAATGTTATCAAATATTACGCAGATTTGTTTAGAGAAAATTTGAATGAATTAGTTTAATGCCCAATAACTTTTCATGCTGAAAGCATCTCTCACAAGCTATGTTATAGTCTAATTTATAAGCAAATTGCCTTTTGAAATTTAGGTTTTGCGTTAGTGGGTGCAGTGGCATCCTTTTTAAGTTTATAAAAAAGTACAAATTTTTTATAAATTTAAAAAGATATAACGGAACTCACGACCTCGTTGTAAAACTAAATTGAATGCTAAGCATATTACTGTGCAACGAGGGAACGCCCAATTAAAATGTTTCCTTATCTTTGCACTGCTGATTAATCACTAATTACTAGTCACTAATACAATGACACTTTCAGAAAAAGATAGTTTATACAACTGGCATCCTTATACACAACATAAAATTTATTCTCATTTTCCAGCCATCGTAAAAGGTGAAAAGGAATTTTTATGGGACGAAACTGGTAAAAAATATATTGATGCTATTGCTTCTTGGTGGGTAAATCCGTTCGGACATAGCAATAGGTTTATTGCGGATGCGATTTACAAACAATTGATTACATTAGAACACGTTTTATTTGGTGGTTTTACACATAATGTGGTTGTAGAATTAGCGGAGAAATTAGTAGAAATTTTACCTTCCAATCAAAAGAAATTTTTTTATTCAGATAATGGTTCTACGGCAGTGGAAGTGGCTATAAAAGCGTCATTTCAATATCTGTATAATAAAGGAATTAAAAAAGATACGATTATCGCTTTTGAAGATGCCTTTCACGGTGATACTTTCGGAGCGATGGCAGTGAGTGGAATTGGATTGTTTACAGAAGCTTTTCAAGATGCGTTAGTTAAGGTAATTCGAATTCCAGTTCCCACAAAAGATAACGAAGAAAAATCGAAAGTAGCTTTACAAAAAGCAATTGCTGAAAATGAAGTTGCTGCTTTTATTTTTGAACCTTTAGTTTTAGGAGCAGCTGGAATGGTGATGTACGAAGCTTCTGAGTTAGACGAATTGATTTCGATTTGTAAACAAAATAGTGTTTTTACGATTGCTGACGAAGTAATGACAGGTTTCGGAAAAACCGGAAAACTTTTCGCTTGTGATTATTTGAAAAATCAACCAGACATGATGTGTTTGAGTAAAGCCTTAACTGGCGGAACGATTCCAATGGCGATTACCACTTTCACCCAAGAAATTTTTGATGGTTTTGTGAGTGATGATATTAATCATGCTTTGTTTCACGGGCATACATTTACAGCAAATCCAACAGGTTGCGCAGCTGCATTGGCAAGTATTTCATTGTTGAAAAACCAAGAAATTTTAGATAATATTCAACATATAAATGCTTCTCATCTTCAATTTGAAAAGCATATTTCACAACATCCAAAAGTCAAAATCACTCGTGTTTTAGGTGTAATTTTCGCTTTAGAAGTTGAAGTTTCCGAAAAACAAGGTTATTATAGCAATTTACGTAATCAGTTTTATAATTATTTTATTGAGAAAGGTGTAATTTTGCGTCCAGTTGGTAATATCATTTATATTTTGCCTTCCTATATTATTTCTGAAGAAAGTTTGCAACAAATTTATACCACTATTGAATTAGCATTAAACGAGATTCCATGTTAAAACAACCTGTTTTTATTCATTCAATTGCTTCCATTTCTGCTTTAGGAACTTCTCTTGACGAAATTTGGGACAATTATGTACATGAAAATTCTTTATTTCAAAGGTTCGATGCAAATAATAAATCGTATTGGGTTTCTCAATTTTCAGCGCTTTCTACTCAACTTTTACAAGATATAATGGCATCTGATTCTAAATACAAACATTTAGATCAATCAGTAGTTATGGCCATTTTTGTAGCTAGAAAATGTTTTGAAAATAGTCGATTTTCCAATACAAATTTGGGGATAAATTTTGGTTCTTCTCGTGGTGCTACAACTTTATTTGAGAAACACCATTCTGATTTCATTACTGATGGTTTTGTTTCTACTTTTACTTCACCATCTACTACTTTAGGAAATATTTCCAGTTGGGTTTCTCACGATTTACATGCTGATGGACCAGAAATTTCGCATTCAATAACGTGTTCAACTGGTTTACATGCCGTGCTAAACGGTATAGCTTGGTTGCAATCAGGAATGTCCGATCAGTTTTTAGTTGGCGCTAGTGAAGCTCCGTTGACTCCTTTTACGTTAAGTCAACTGTCAGCTTTAAAAGTATATTCAACAGAAGAAAATTCTTTAGCAAATAGAAGTTTAGATTTTTCTAAAACCAGCAATACCATGGTTCTTGGTGAAGCAGCGGTATGTTTGTCGTTATCGCTTGCATCCGAAAATGCTTTAGCTAAAATTACTGGAATAGGGTATGCTACGGAAGTTTTATCGAGTAGTACTTCAATTTCTACTGATGCGAAATGTTTTCAAAAATCAATGCAAATGGCAATTGGATCTAATAATTTAGAAGATATTGATGTGATTGTGATGCATGCGCCAGGTACTATTCAAGGTGATAGTACCGAATTTGAGGCAATCAAAACTGTTTTTGGTAATCATTTACCACTTTTGACTTCAAACAAATGGAAAGTAGGGCATACTTTTGCAACTTCTGGATTGTTGAGTATTGAATTGGCTATTTTAATGTTACAAAAGCAAAAAATTATTGCATCTCCTTTTTATGCCAATCCACAAAAAAATAAAAAAATATCCAAAATTTTGGTAAATGCAGTTGGTTTTGGAGGAAATGCAGTTAGTGTTATAGTTGAGTTGTAGTTTTTTATGGCTTTTTTGAGGCTACTTTTTCAAAATATTTTTTTCTGATTTTATTTCTTACAAAAATTTTCTTTTCTATTTTTCAAAATCAATACGTGTATTATGTCGATTTTTGTTAACATTTCGTCGTATTTTTTATTACTAAGATTTCCCTCACGAAAATATTAACAAAACATCATCTAATTGTTAAATATCTATATAAATCATTTGGATTTTGAATATTTAACATATTTAGCTTTTTATGTTAGAATATAATTCATACTTTTAACAGAATATATGAATATATTTTAGCTCAATTTAACAGAAAAATTTATAAAACAACATAAAAATTGTAAAAAAAATGCATTAAATCTATTCTAACTCTTAATCACTTTGGATATGATTAAAAAAATTACTCCTTTTACAAGAATACTATTACCTACTCTAGTTTTCTTCTTACTTACTGCGGTAAGTTTCTCTCAAAATGCAAATTTGGTAATTTCTGGTAATGGAAATACTATTGCAAATAATGATATCACTCCAAGTGCGCTAGATTTTACAGATTTTGGAAATGTAAATATTGGTTCCACTAAAGACAATACATTTGTATTAAGAAATGATGGCACTGGAGGTACTGCAAGTGCTCGAAGAATTACTTTTGCGAATCCGGCAGTAGTGATATCAGGTGTAGATGCAGCTCAGTTTTCTATTGTTTCTGGCCCTTCTAGTGGAAATACACTTAACGGTTTAGGAACTGTTTTTTCACCAAATTTAGTCATCCGATTTACACCAATTGCACCAGCGGGTATAAAAAACGCAACAATTACGGTTAGATATACAAATAATGGTGGAACTTTAACTTACGTATATGCCACCAGAGGAACTGCAATTTCTGCTCCAGAAATGGATGTGCGTGGAAATTTAAATTCTATTGTTGATGGAGATGTAACACCTTCTATTATAGATTATACGGATTTTGGTTCAACATCTGTTGGTGGAAGTATTTTCAGAACTTTTTTCGTACATAATACAGGATCTCAAAATTTAAATTTAGGGGCGATAACATTTTCAGGAGCAAATCCTGGCGATTTTTCTATTACTACTGCACCTGCAGCTGTAGTTATCCCAGGTGGAAATACTTCTTTTGTAGTTACGTTCAACCCATCCGTAATCGGAACAAAAACAGCAACTATTTCTATCGTAAATGATGATTCAGATGAAAATCCATACAACTATAATTTAACAGGTTCTTGTATTCAAACATTTTTTGATAGTGATGGTGATGGAATTTTTGATAACGTAGATATTGATGACGATAATGACGGAATTCGAGATACTATTGAAGAAACAAATTGTAACAATGCCAACGGTCCAAAAGTTAATTATAAATTTTTAAATGAAAGTTTTGGTTCCGGACCAAGAACAACAATTAATACAACCTATAATGCCATTACTACCTATTGTTATGAAAACGGGGTAGGTGCTCCAAATACTGTGGCTTGTCCAACTCTAAGTTCAGTTGACTTAAATGACGGAGAATATGCGGTTGCTTCTAGTTGTCAAATTGCCTCATGGGCACCAACTTACTGGCACATGGGTGGCGACCATACGGGCGATGTAAACGGAAGAATGGCTATTTTTAATGCGTCTTACACTCCTGGAATTTTTTATACCGCTTCAATAACTGGAGCACTGCCGAATATTCCAATTACTTATAGTTTTTGGGTGTTAAATATTGACAGAACGGATGCTCCTGGGATCGCTACCAGATTACGTCCTAATGTAAGAGTAGAGTTCAGAGATGTAAATAATAATCTTTTAACATCAATAAGCACAGGTAATATTGCTCCAACAACTGCTGGAAATTTAGCTGGAAATTGGGTGCAGTTTACCGCTAGTTTAAACTTAAATGTAGATGCATTTAATGTGACTTTTATCAATAACGAAACGGGTGGACTAGGGAATGATTTAGCATTAGATGATATTTTAATTACTCAAGCGTTATGTGATTTAGATTTAGATGGTGTTGCAGATGTTTTCGACTTAGATTCAGATAATGACGGAATTGAAGATATTATTGAGGTAGGTTTAGGGAATTTAAGTAACGCCAAAGGAAGAATGGATGTGGCTTGGATGGATGCTAATGCAAATGGTTTACACGATAGCGCCGAAGGAATATTATCTGCTCCTGATTTTGATGGTGATGGTGCTGCTAACTATATGGATTTAGATTCTGATAATGATGCCATTTTTGATGTGGACGAATCAGGTGCTGGAAATGCTAATGCCGTGCCTGGATTTGTGAACGGAGATGGAGATATCACTGGAGATGGAAAAGGAGATGGCGCTGATACAGAAACGTTCAGAAGTAAAGATACTAACGGTGACGGAATTGTTGAAGGATATGGTGATGGTATTTTAGATTTATACGATTATGGATTGAATATCTATGGGAACTTAGATCAAGGTTCGCTTATTGCACCATTTTTAAATTATGTTTTAGATACAGATGGTGACGGTGCTCCAAATTATTTAGATGTAACAAGCAATGGAAGTTTTGATATTACCAATACACTTTATGCTTCTCTAGATACAAATAATGACGGAATTATCGATGGAAATACAGATCTTGATAAAGATGGAATTGTTGATGCTTTTGATACTAATACTGCTTATTTTGGTTCGCCAAGAGATCTAAACAGAAAACTTTTATTAGAATTTGATGGAAGAAACGATTATGCACAAAGTACAGCTATTTTAGGAGGCTTGCCAGCAGCAACATTAATGTCATGGATTAATTTAGCGAACGGTTACAATGCAGATGGAGTAATTGTTGGACAGAATAATTTCCAATTGAAAGTGTCTAATATTAAAAGATTACAAGCTAAGGTAAATGGAACGACGGTTACATTCAACACAGCATTAAATACCAATCAGTGGTACCATGTTGCAGCTATTTATTCTGGCGGAAGTGTAAGATTATATATAAATGGTTTACAAGTCGCTTCCCAAGCTTTAGTTGGAAATATTGGAGCAGATGCTTCTTTATTAACTTTAGGAAAAAATCCTGCTTCGAATACTGATTATTTTACAGGAAAAATAGATGAAGTTCGTGTGTTTAACATCGGATTAACTGATGTACAATTGCAAAGAATGGTATATCAAGAGGTTAAAAATAACGCTACTCAAGTTAGAGGTGAAGTAATTCCAAAAGATGTTGGCACCTTACCATTTGCTAACTTAGTACGTTACTACCGAATGGATGTGTATAAAGACGATATTATTGATGATTTATCTACACCTGCTATTGATTTGGTTGGTACCAAAATTTTCAATCATAAAGTGATAAATGTGCAACAGGCACCAATGCCTTTCTTAACGGAAAGAGTAGGTGATTTTGCAACAGCTGTAAATAGTCCAACAAAAGAAATTAGAGGATTAGATGTTATGGATTACGATTGGTCAATTGTAAATGTATCACATACTATTACAGAAACTTCAAATTCTACAGATTTAGGCTTAATTTTAAATCCTGGTGCAACTATCAAAATGACTAACGATAATAAGTTACAAAACGATTGGTACTTATTATTAGATGGTGTAATTGATTTAGTAGGGCGTTCTCAACTGGTTCAAACTGCACAAAGTGATTTAGAACCAACTAGTGATGGTTGGATTGAAAGAGACCAACAAGGTGCGTCTAACATATACAATTATAATTATTGGTCTTCGCCAGTTGGACCAGTAAATGGAAGCGTTAATAATAGTAATTATACAGTCGCAACGGTTTTAAGAGATGGAACAAATCCATCAAGTCCAACACCAATAAACTGGATTGGTGGCTATAACGGAGCTCCAACTAATCCAATAAGTTTAGCGGGATATTGGATTTATAAATTTCAAAATGTTACTGGTGTGTATGCGAACTGGACTCAAGTTTTACAAACAGGATCTTTAAGTCCGTCACAAGGCTACACGATGAAAGGTAGCGGTGCAGCTACTCCTAAACAAAATTATACGTTCATTGGGAAACCCTACAACGGTGATATTACCAATCCAATTTCTGCAAATAATTTGAATTTGAGTGGTAATCCTTATGCCTCAGCTATTGACGCAGATAAGTTTATTGATGATAATATTGTTTCTGTGGCAGGCGCTTCTGGAGCAACTAATGGTACGATTTATTATTGGGAACATTCGGCTCTTAATAATACGCATGTTTTACAAGATTATCAAGGAGGTTATGCCGCTTACACTAAAGTTGGAGGTACACCACCAATTGCTCCTCCAGGAATTAATGGATTAGGAGGGAATACAAAAATTGCTCAACGTTTTATTCCTGTTGGACAAGGATTCTTTGTTTTTGGAAGTGCTACAGGTGGAAATATTACTTTTAATAATTCTCAAAGAATATTTGTTAAAGAAAATGATCCAGCTTCTTTTGAAATGTTTAGAAGTGCCAATCCAAATGCCACTAATAACGCAAATGATAACTTTTCAACTAATGAATTTGCTAAAATTCGTTTAGGATTTAATTCTGCGAATAACTTTCACAGACAACTTTTATTGGGTTTCATGAATGAGTATGCTACCGATAATATTGACCCAGGATATGATGGTGTTCATTTAGATGACCAGCCTAATGATATGTATTTTAGAAGCCAAGAAACTAATTTGATTATTCAAGGTGTTGGCGTTTTCAATCCATTAAAAAGACATCCGATAGGTGTTAAAACAGATCAAACAGGTTTTGTAGAAATTGTTTTAGATGATGTTGAAAATTTTGATGCGAATAGAAAAGTGTTTATTTTCGATAATGAAACTGGTTTGTTTCACAACATTAAAACACAACCTTTTAAAGTGAAGTTACCTGCTGGAGTTCATAATAATAGATTTTATTTAACTTTTAATAATAGAAGTACTCCTGGAACTGTTGTAGCCAGAACCATTTCAGATGACACTAAAATAAATGAGGAATTAAACGAAGCTATTGAGGTGAAATTTGAAAGTACAAATCAAGTACTTCAAATTGCAAATACTGATAAAAACACTACAGTTAACAAAGTACAATTATACAATTTAGTAGGTCAATTGATTAATGCTTGGGATGTTAGAAATGATGAGCAAAGCAATATTTTAATACCAATGTCGTCCAACAGTACTGGAGTGTACATTGTAAAAGTGGAAACTACTAACGGAAGTTTTAGTAAAAAAGTAAGTGTAAAATAATTATAATATTGGAACTTAATAATCAATCCCAACTTGGCGGTTGGGATTTTTCATTTCTTAAATCCCAAACTTAACCGCAATATTGTCATGCTGGGCTTGTCGAAGCATCTCGTAACCAAAATCTATTTAAGTATATCAACTAAAATAAATCCTTGCAATCCTTCAAATCTGCGTGCTCATTAATCCCAAACTTAACCGCAATCTTGTAATGCTGAAAGCATCTCACACCATTCTCATCACCATTAACAAACAACACTAATACTACTCAAATTAATTCTTGAGATTCTTCAAATTTCCGTGCTAATCAACACAATCGTTAAAACAAAAATCCCAACTTCTATTAACTAAAAGTTGGGATTTCTATATTTGATAGTTTGTTTCTTATAACAAATTCATAATCGCATCTGGGAAGATACCGATAAGTACTAATAAAACTGTAGCTACAATTCCTACGATATAATATTCAGAATGATTCGCATATACTTTACCATAAGTTGGTTCTTTTGTGTACATCGCTACTACAATTTTAAAGTAGTAAAACACCGCAATCATTGAGTTGATAATTGCTATAATCGCTAAACCAATAAATCCACTAGTAATAATTTGATTTAATAAGAAGAATTTCGCAAAGAAACCTGCTAAAATTGGAATTCCAGCCATAGACAATAAAGCAATGGTCATTACGAAAGCCATTAATGGGTGTTTTTTTCCTAAACCATCGAAATTTTCAATAAAATCGTTGTCTTCGTTTTTAACAACGAATAAAATTACTGAAAATGCGGCTAATCCAGCAATCGCATAAGAAGTTGCATAAAATAATAAATTGTTTTCAGCGGCATTAATGTTCAACAAAGTCATTAACATAAACCCAGTGTGCGAAATACCTGAATAAGCGATAACACGTTTCACTTTTTTCTGACGTAGAGCCATTACGTTACCAAATAGCATCGTTGCAATTACTACAACTACAATTACTTGAGTATAACTGTATAACATTTGACTGTTTAAAATTGTAATTAATTTGAAGAAAGAAGCCATAGCAGCTACTTTAGCCAAAGTACTCATGATAGCTGTAACTTGTGTTGGTGATCCTTCGTAAACATCAGGAGCCCAAAAGTGCATTGGCGTAGCGGCTACTTTAAACAACATTCCAATCGTAATTAAAATTACTCCGATGTAAAACCAAAATTCTGTACTAGCAGAAATTGAGGCTTCGTATAAAGTTCCCACATCAAAAGTACCAGTAGCTCCATATAACATCGTGATTCCGAATAATAAAATTCCTGATGCGAATGAACCCATTAGGAAATATTTCATTCCAGCTTCATTACTTTTGATATTCAATCTGTCGCTTCCAGCTAACACGTATAAACCGATAGATAAAACTTCAATTCCTAAAAAGAACATTGCCATATTACTGAAACTTACCATAGCCACTGCTCCAGAAAGCATAAAGACTTTTATAGAAATGAAATCAGATAATTTGGAACTTTTAGCATAACTCGGCGCACTCATTAAAATTAAAAGCGCCGTTAATAATATAAATAAACTTGAAAAAGCAATTGAGAATTTATTTACTTCAATCATAGATTCAAATCCATTAATTTCAGGTAATTGACCTGTTATGTTTAAACCAAATAATGCCATCAACGACACAATTGACACAGGAATAATAATCTTTTTTAGATTCATTATTTCTGCTAATAAACAAAATATTCCGATTCCTATTATAGCAATTAATGTAGTCATTTTGTGCTGATTATTATTTAATTTGTGTTAAAATTGATTGTAAACTTGGCGTAATTAAATCGATAATTGGTTGTGGAAATAATCCGAAGAAAATTGTTAATCCAACAACAATTACTAAAACAATACTTTCTTGTTTTGATATTTTGTGAAATGATTTCGTTTCCGAACCTAACATTACTTTTTGAAACATTCGTAACATATAAAATGCTCCTAAAATGATAGTTGTTCCTGCAATTACCGCATACCAAATGTTTACTTTGAATAAACTATATAGTAAATTGAATTCACCAATAAAGTTGAAAGTGGTTGGTAAAGCTACAGAAGCCAACATGATAATCATAAATAAAGATGCGAAATAGGTATCTTGAATTCTGATTCCACCCATTTGTTTGATTTCGTAAGTGTTGTATCTGCTGTAAATTAATTCTACCACATAAAATAATCCAACAATAACAATACCGTGAGAAAGCATTTGTAAAACCGCACCTTGAAATCCTTCAAAAGTTAAAGAATATAAACCTGCAGCAATTAATCCCACGTGAGATAATGAGGAATAGGCTAATAATTTTTTAATGTCTTTTTGTTTTAAAGTTACAATCGCACCGTAAATAATACCAGCAATTGATAACGCTACAATAAGTGGCATATATTCTTTTGCAGCAGAATCTGATAAAGGCAATTGCCATCTTAAAACACTGTATAATCCCATTTTTAGCATAATTCCAGATAATAACATCGTACCAACTGCTGGTGCTTTGCTATAGGTGTTCGCCTGCCAAGTATGGAAAGGAACTACTGGAATTTTAATTGCATATGCTAAAAAGAATGCGAAGAAAATATATGTTTTTTCAACATGAGTTAATGGTAACGCATATAATTTGTTGATGTCAAAACTTCCGCCTTTTGTGTATAAGTAAATGAATGCTAAAAGCATAAATAACGAACCAGCAAAGGTATAAATGAAGAATTTTAAAATTGCTTTTTTGCGTTCTTCTAATTCTCCATTACCCCAATTTAAAGCGATAAAGTAGATAGGAATTAAAGCAATTTCCCAAAAGATATAATATAAAAACCCGTCAGATGCTAAAAATGTTCCAGTCATGGCAAATCCCATGAATAGCATTAAAGCATAAATTGATTTTGAATTTTCAAATTTTGTGATAAATCCAGATAAAATAATTAGTGGTAACAAACCAGTTGTTAATAATAACATCACTAATGATAAACCGTCAACGTGTAAGGCGAAGTTGATGTTTAGTTGTGAAATCCATGGAAAATTTACATCTAAATCATCTCCAGCTTGAAATGCGTTTAAAGCCAATAGTGTTGCTCCAAAAGCTGCAAAACTTGAAACTAAAGCTATTTTAGAAGCGAACTTGTTTCCAGATAAATAGGTGGCTAAAGCGCCAACTAATAATACAATTAAAACGATACTAATATCCATTATTTTAAATCTCGAATTATAAATACATAAACTAAAAACCCAACCATTCCGAATATGAATGCGAATAAATACACACCAATATTACCATTTTGAATTTTCTTCCCTTTTATAGATAATGCATAAGTAGCACCACCTAAACCAATAACTGCTTTAGAAATGAATTTCTCCACATATTTTTTAGCAAAACTTGAAATCATATAGATAGGTTTCACAATTGTTGCCATATAAATTTCATCTAAATAATATTTGTTCGATAAAACTTTATGTAAACCTTGTACTTCTGAATCTGCAACAGGAACTTCTTTGTTTTTAATATATTTAAACCAAGCAATTCCAATTCCAATAAAAGCTCCAACTGTAGCAATAGCCATTAACATTATTGTTTCTCCATCTAAATGGTGTTCTCCATGAGATTTGTGAGCAAATAATGGTGCTAAATAATGGTTTAACCAACTGTTTCCTGGTAAGCTGATAAGTCCACCAACAGTAGCTAAAAATCCTAAAATAATTAACGGGATAGTAATCAAAGCTGGACTTTCATGTAAGTGATGTTTTTGTTCTTCCGTTCCTCTAAAGTCGTTGAAGAAAGTTATATACATCAAACGGAACATGTAAAATGCTGTCATAATAGAAGCTATCGAACCAATAATCCATAATGGAATATTTGTATGGAAAGCTGTCATTAAAATTTCGTCTTTAGAAAAGAATCCAGAGAAAGGAACAATTCCTGAAATCGCTAATGTTGAAAACATCATCGTCCAGAACGTAATTGGCATTACTTTTCTTAAACCACCCATATTTCTCATGTCTTGTTCTCCATGTAAAGCATGAATTACAGAACCTGAACCTAAGAATAAACAAGCTTTAAAGAAAGCGTGTGTAATTACGTGAAATACCGCTACTTCATACGCTCCTAATCCTAAGGCTAAAAACATTAAACCTAATTGCGAAACTGTAGAATAGGCTAATACTTTTTTAATATCGTTTTGAACTAAACCGATTGAAGCCGCAACAATTGCAGTGATAGCACCAACAATAGCAATTACATTTTGGATTTCTGGAGTTAAGTCGAATAAGAAATTCATTCTTGTTATCATAAAAATACCAGCTGTTACCATCGTTGCTGCGTGAATTAAGGCAGAAACTGGTGTTGGACCCGCCATCGCATCTGGTAACCAAGTCGCTAAAGGCAATTGTGCCGATTTACCACAAGCTCCAATGAATAAACACAAAGCTGCGATTGACAATAGGCTAGGAGAGATTACATCTTTTCCTAATAATGCTTTTATTTCTAAGAAATCTAAAGTACCAAATAAATGACCTAAGATGAAAATTCCAATTAAGAAACCTAAATCTCCAATACGGTTCATGATGAAAGCTTTTTTAGCGGCATCATTATAGTCTTGGTTTTTATACCAGAATCCGATTAGTAAGTAAGAACATAATCCTACGCCTTCCCAACCGATGAACATAATTAATAAGTTACTTCCTGAAACTAAAGCAATCATGAAGAAAACGAACAAATTTAAATAAGAGAAAAATTTGTGCATATTTTCGTCTTCATGCATATAGCTAATAGAGTATAAGTGAATTAAAGTTCCAATTCCTGTTACAAACAATAACCATAAAGCGGATAATTGATCGAATAAGAAAGAGAAATTTACTTTAATAGTTCCAATTGAAAACCAATCTGCTAAGTGAAAAGTGATCGCTTTTCCGTTTGCATTGATTTGTGAGAATAAGCAAATTGTACATAAGAAAGAGATAAATACTGAAGCCGTACCAATAGCGCCAGAGACAGTTTTACCTAATGTTTTACCGAAGAAAATGTTGATTAAAAAACCAACTAACGGTGCAAATAATAAAAGTAATATAGTAGTATTCATTTCAGAATTATCCTTTTAGATTTTTTAAATTATCGATGTCAATATTTCCAATATTTCTAAATACCGAAACTAATATGGCTAAACCTACGGCAACTTCAGCTGCAGCAACGGCCATAGTGAAAAATACAAAAACTTGTCCTGAAGCATCTTCATGATAAGATGAAAAAGCAACTAAAAGTAAGTTTACAGCATTAAGCATAATTTCAATAGACATAAACATGATTATGGCATTTCTTCTGTATAAAAGTCCGAAAGCACCAATACAAAATAGCAAGGCTGCTAGAGTAAGGTAGTTTTCTATACCAACGTGTTCTAAGATATTCATAATTATATTTTTTCTTCTTTTTTAGAAATTAAAACTGCACCAATCATAGAAACTAAAAGTAAAATCGAAGCAAATTCGAAAGGAACTTGGTATTCGTTTAATAAAACGTTTCCTAAAACTTTAATGGATTGATAATCTACTCCAGAATTTACATATTCAATATTTTCTGGTTGTGCTTTACGTAAGGCTGCAATTAATACTAAACCTAAAATTCCAGCTGAAAAAACTGCTGAAAATTTTGCTAATATGGGTTTAGACGTTTCGTCTTCATTGTTCAAATTCATTAACATTAAGGTAAATAATAATAATACCATAATGGCTCCAGCATAGACAATAATGTGAACGATAGCTAAAAATTGAGCATTGAATAATAAGTAATGACCTGCTAATGAGAAAAAGCAAATTACTAAATAAATAGCACTATGAATCGCATTTTTACTAATTACTGTTAAAAATGCAGTTCCTAATGTTATAGCTGATAAGATATAAAAAATGTACTCTAACATATTAATTTGCTGTATTTGATTGCGTATTTTTGATAGCCATATCTAAAGGCATCACTAATTTGTCTTTTCCGTAGATAAAACCTTCTCTTTCGTAACCCGATTTTACAATTTTTTTAGATGTAGTTAAGTAAATCGCTTCTTTTGGACAAGCTTCTTCACATAAACCACAGAAAATACAACGCAACATATTAATTTCATAAATTTCTGCGTATTTTTCTTCTCTATATAAGTTTTTTTCTTCTGGTTTTCTTTCAGCAGCTTTCATAGTAATCGCTTCAGCTGGACAAGACAAAGCACATAATCCGCAAGCGGTACATCTTTCTCTTCCTTGATCGTCGCGCATTAACATGTGCTGTCCTCTATAAACCGGACTCATAGTTCTTGTTTCTTCTGGGTATTTAATGGTTTCGTTTCTTCTAAACAAATGTTTTAAAGTGGTCCATAAACCTTTCAGAATTGTCCAAACGTAAATTCGTTCTAAAAATGACATTTCCTTGTTGGAAACTTCAATTTTTCTTCCTGATAATGATATTTGTTGTATTGACATCTTCTTACTAATTAAATAAAACCATTACGATACCTGTTATTATGATATTTAGAACAGCTAATGGGATTAATATTTTCCAACCTAAATGCATCAATTGATCGTATCTGAAACGTGGAATCGTCCATCTTACCCACATGTAGAAGAAGATGAAGAAACATATTTTTGCGAATAAAGTCAAGAAACCTAATAAGGCTCCAATGTTAATTCCCCAATTTTCATTGACCCAAGCCATTCCTGGGAAGTGGTAACCTCCTAAGAATACAACTGCTAAGATGGTTGAAGAAATGAACATGTTAGCATATTCAGCAAATAAATAGAATCCCATTTTCATAGATGAATATTCAGTATGATATCCGCCAATTAATTCTGACTCACATTCTGCTAAATCGAAAGGTGTTCTGTTTGTTTCTGCAAAAGAACAAATTAAGAAGATTAAGAAAGCTAAAGGTTGATAGAAAATGTTCCAACCATCATTGGCTTGCATTACTGTAATGTCTTTTAAAGATAAAGACCCTGACATCATTAAAATTGAAATCATAGCTAATCCCATTGCAACTTCGTAAGAAATCATTTGAGAAGAGGCACGAACCGCTGACATTAATGAATATTTGTTGTTTGATGCCCAAGCACCAATCATAATTCCGTATACTCCAATTGATAATATTCCAAAAACATACAAAATTGATACGTCAATATCTGTAGCTTGTAGTAAAACATCTCTTCCAAAAACGTGAATTTTATCTCCCCATGGAATTACAGCACTTGTAATCAAAGCCGTACTCATGGCAATTGCTGGTCCTAATATAAATAAGAATTTATTAGGTGTATTTGGAAAAAATTCTTCTTTTGTAAATAATTTGGCTCCATCGGCAAGTGGTTGTAATAATCCACCCCAACCTGCACGGTTTGGCCCAACACGATCTTGTAAAAAGGCTGCTACTTTACGTTCAGCCCAAGTTGAATACATGGCCATTAACATCGTTAACGCAAATACTGCAACTATAATTACACTTTTTTCTATGATAAATACGCTATCCATTATTTTTGAGTATTTTTTAATGGAACACCTGTCATACTAATTTTTTTACGGTCTTCATCACGACCTAAAAGTATGTTTTTCTCTGTTTCGATAATTACTTTCTCTAAAGGACGAACGTAATTATTTTGGTTAATAACAGAATCTTTTGCAAATTTTCTTGGTCCTTCGATAGTCCAATCAGAAACTTCTTTTTTATCGAAACGACACGTATTACAAATAAATTCTTCTACTTCACCATATTGGTCTTTTCTACCCGTAACTCTTTGAATTTCGTTTCCAAACATCCAAACAGTAGTTTTTCCACAACAAGTTGTACATTCTCTGTGCGCATTGAAAGGCTTATTAAACCAAACTCTACTTTTGAAACGGAATGTTTTGTCTGTTAAAGCTCCAACAGGGCAAACATCAATCATATTTCCAGAAAATTCATTGTCAATTGCCGCAGAAACGCAAGTTGAAATTTGCGCATGATCTCCACGGTTTAAAACTCCGTGAACTCTTTTATCTGTTAATTGATCAGCTAAAGTTGTGCAGCGTTGGCATAAAATACAACGATTCATATGTAATTGAATTTTGTCACCAATATTTTCTGGTTCAAAAGTTCTTTTTTCTTCAATGAAACATGTTTCAGATTTTCCGTGTTCGAAACTTAAATCTTGTAAATTACATTCTCCAGCTTGGTCACAAACAGGACAATCTAAAGGGTGGTTGATTAATAAAAATTCCGTTACTGATTTTCTTGCTTCAGTTACTCTGTCCGAATTTTTACTATTCACTTCCATACCATCCATACATCCTGTAACGCATGAAGCCATTAATTTTGGCATTGGTCTTGGATCGGCTTCGCTACCTTTAGCCACT
>Ga0156297_1143_pt1 | contig 34131 bp, 31 predicted proteins | sample RifCSPlowO2_12_FD_107945 | JGI IMG/M metagenome (GOLD analysis project Ga0156297, IMG submission 107945) | Flavobacteria bacterium RIFCSPLOWO2_12_FULL_31_7
GTAATTTTATATTCTTGAGTTAAATCATCTGAATCAATTTCTTTCACTATAGGTTCTAATTCATCTATAATTTTTTTAGCCTCGTTAAGTTTATTCTGCTGAACTAAATTCTCAATTTTAAAATCAAATAGTTTAATTTTCAATATTTTACTTTCATCTTTACTTTCAATAAAAGCTTGATAAGTTGAATCAATAAGCGCTCCTTTTCGAGAATCATTCAAAAAATCATAAATTGAAATTTTATTGATTAACCCAATGTACACATTATAGGTATTGTTAATACTTTTATAGGCTTTTATAGCTTTATCCGCATTTTCAATAGCGCGTTTTTTATCTCCAATAGCGGTGTAAATATTAGCATAATTGGAATAAACAAAGGCTAACCCTTTAGCATTATTAATTTTACTAAAATATTCAAAAGATTTTTGATTGGCATCTAAACTCAAATTTTGCTTACCCATAATGTAATATATATATGATAAGTCATAGTAAGCTCGGGCAGTGTTATAACAACTATTATAGTCGTTAGGTTCTAATAAAGTTATATTTTTAAAGTAGTCAAGTGCTTTTTTTAGGTTGTATTTATCGAAATAATAATTTGCTAAATAAGCATCTACAAATGTGGTTTTTAACGCAGGAACTTCTTTTCTGTATTTTAAATCAAACTCATTGATAGTAGTCATAAATTGCTCATTAAAATCATAAGAATCTGCTAAATAAACACAAACAATTCCTAAAATATCAGCAGCATTTGAATAATTTTCTTTTTTAATTTCTTGCTTATAATATTTATAAAAAACCGACAAATAATTCTTATTTGCTTTGTAGTTTTCTACTTTATGCAACCAAGCTTTAGTCGGATCTTCTTTTACCGGTTCCTCTTTAACAAAAACAACTTCATTTTCTTTTTTCTCACTGCAACCAAAAAAACCTATTAAAGTTAGTGCAAATAAAATATGTTTAATTTTTTTATTCATTTCAAATAATTTTAAACAAAAGTATCTAATTAAATACCATAAAAAAACTTTTGTTAAAATTCAGGGGTTTCCACCTATATGAATTCCGTATTATAACCCACAACTTTGTAATCTTAAATTTTAAAAAAATATTTATGTACAACAGACTACTCTCATTAAAACTATTTTTATTAATAGTGCTTTTCTTTTCCTATGATGTAAATGGGCAAACCTTAGATCAAAACCATTCGCCTGAAAATGTTAGTGGTGGTGGATTTCTTATTACTAATAATGGCGCACAAAATGTAGGTCAAACTTTTATTGCTGGACAAACTGGTGAATTCAGTGAATTTCATTTTAGTCTTGGCAATTACATGGATGCATTAGTAGCTGGAGATTTTCAGTTAAATTTATATGCTGGAGATGGCTATGGCGGTGCATTATTAGCCTCACAAACTTTTCAGATTAACGTTGCACCTCCAAATAACGGCACATATCTTGAACATGTAGTAAATATGCCTGCAGGAATTTCAATGATTGCAGGAAACACATACACAGTTGATTTAAGAGGAATTACGGGTACCAATGCACTTGTTTTTGCTCCGTCTGGAAATTCTTATACTCCTGGTGGTTTTTATTTTAATAATGGTCAAAATGTCCTTTACGACAATTATGATTTATGGTTTAAAACCTATGTAACTCCTACTCCATCGGCAAGCGCCTTAAATTTTGACGGAATTGATGATAAAGTATTGATTGGCAATACAATGAATGCAATATTAGACCCATTAAACACAATAACTGTTGAAGCATGGGTTAATCCTTCAAATACTATCTTTAATGGTGTTATTGTTGGAAACTATCATAATCCAATCAATACTGAAATGCAATTTTTACTACGAAGAGATTTCGATACTTTTACTTTTTGGGTAAATGATGGAACAGGTTTTAAAGTTGTCGATTCAGGTTTAAATTCAGTTACCCTTAACACATGGCAACATGTTGCAGGAGTTTGGGATGGTTCTTCACTTTATATTTATATTGATGGAATTTTAAAAGGCATCACAGCTGGAGTAACCGGTTCAAGTTTTGCCACTACCAATAACAACATAACAATCGGAAGCAACTCTTACCCTGAACATTTTACAGGCAGCATTGATGAAGTAAGAATTTGGAATCGTGTTTTAAATCAATGTGAGATTGAAAACAATATCAATGGCGAATTACAATCTGGACAAACAGGCTTATTAGCTTATTATAAATTTAACCAAGGAATCCCTTCTGATAATAATACCAGCATTACAAGTTTAACAGATTCGAGTGGAAATAATTATAATGGAACACTAAATAATTTCGCTTTAATGGGAGCAACATCAAACTGGGTAAGTCCGGGAGGAATTACAACAAATACTATAAGTCCAACCTACCAAGTCCCAAATGTAAATGCTGTACCTAGTATAATTATTTGTAACAATTCAATTACTTCACCATTTGTTTTTACAAGCTCTACTACAGGAACACTTTGTGGCGAAGCAAATGAAAGTGGAAATATTACTTTAACCGCACCAGTTGGAGCTGTTTTTACTTCTATTCCTTTTGCTAGTTACGGAACACCGAATGGCACTTGCGGAAACTACTCAATAGGTTCGTGCCATGCTTCAAATAGTACTTCAATTGTTTCTGCAGCAGCTATTGGACAAAATAATTTTTCAATTTCAGCAAACAATGCAACATTTGGAGATCCATGTGCTTTCACATCTAAACGTATGTATATTGAAGCCATTTACAACAACACCATTTTCAATTGGACTAACGATACGCCTTCGATTGGATTACCGGCAAGTGGAACTGGAAGTATTCCTTCTTTTTCGGCTACAAATACAGGAAGCACTCCAATAGTTGCAACTATAACGGCAACTCCAATGATTGATGGTTGTGCAGGAATACCTATACAATTTACAATTACTGTTAATCCAACAGCAGCAACACCAACAGGTTCATCAAATCAAGTCATAAATGGTGGTGTAGCAGCAGATGCTACAATTGAAGATATTAATGTAAATCCAACAACTGTAGTTTGGTATGGTTCTTCTTCAGATGCTTTAGCAGGTACCAATGCTTTGCCTGCAGGAACGCAATTAATCGATGGAGCAGAATATTTTGCTGTGAATGAAGAAAACGATTGTTCAAGTGCTCTATTAGCCGTAACAGTCAATGTAGTATTAGGAAATGACACTTTTGACATGAATCATTTTAATTTATATCCAAACCCTACTTCAGATGTGGTAACCCTTCAATATTCAAAAGAAATTACAGAAATAAGTGTTCTTAATTTGTTAGGACAAACGATGTTAAACAAAAAACTAAACGCTACAGTAACTACCATAGATTTATCTAGTTTCCCATCAGCAACTTACTTTGTTAAAATTGTTTCAGAAGGAAAAACTAAAACCGTAAAGGTGATTAAGAACTAATTACAATCCCCCAAGCCACAATTATAATGCGAATTAAAACCGTCAGAAATGGCGGTTTTTTTTGCCTATAAAAAAATCCCCAATCTTTCGATTGAGGATTATAGCATAAATAGATTTGTAATATTATCGAATTAATAAAATAGAAAACAACTACTTTCTCATATAATCTTCAAAATCAATTTCATAATTTTCTAATTGTGGATAAATAAACGAAGCACTTCTTAGAAACAATTTGTATTCATAAGCTTCTTCAATATCATCAATATTATAAAAAAGATGTCCTTTAACAAAAACCAAATGATCTGAAACAATAAATTCATAATGTGTTATAAATGCATTTTCATCTCTTGTTACGACTCTTTGATTAATTGTATAAACTCGTCTTGACAACAATGAAATATAACGTTCACTCCCGTCCAACAACTTTACTTTAAAAGCAATTACATCTTTCTCTTCTCCAAGATTTGCATCTGTTTCGATCTGAACTTTTAAAAGAGAGGAATTAAGTTCACTATATAAATAGCTTATTCTTTTTCCAGTGTATTTTAAATGTAATTCCGCTGAAATTTTTGGTTTTCGGACTTTTATCATTTTATTTATTTAAAATTTTATTTTGCCAATCTATTACTTTTCTAACTGAATAATTCCTTGCAGGAGTTAACAATCTATTTGTATTAATTTTATTTTTCAAACAGAATCTTTCAATCTCAGCCCATTCATCTCTAATTTGATTAATATTATTTAATGTAGATCTTGTCAAAAACACTCCCTTGATAGTTTTAGAATTTTTAGTAATTAAATTTATTATGTTTTCAGTATTAAACTCCAATATATAATTATTAAGAACATTATCAGAAAATCCAATTGTGAGATTATCTACATCTACTTTACTACTTTCATTAGCATTCTCAACTGATATTATTAAATCAGTTAATCCAATTTTGTTTTTTCTTAAATATTCAATTTTATCAATTAAATGATTATTCTTTAAACTCTCATTTTCAAAAACTTCTGGCAATATTCTCCAAAAAAAATTTCTATTTCTTCCATAGAAATAATCTGCTTGCTCGGCATTATTAAAATCCCAAGAAGGATTAAATGTCCCAACAAATAAATATTCTAATTCCCAATCTGGTGATAATTTGTCATAAAAACGGTGTCTGCAAGCCATATCTAAAAATTTTACTTGTTACTATTTAAAAATTCTAATTCTTCTTTTGTTAAATTGTTAATTCCTATTTCGTTAATTTTATCTAATATTAAGTCAATAGAATAACTTGGAAATAATGTTGTCAAATAAATCGGTTCAATGTTTTTTAAATCTTCTAAATAATGCTCACTCCAAAACCATTTTTCTTCTTCATTTGTACCTATTAATTTTGCACTAAATGCAATTGGTATTGACTTTAAATAATATATTTTTTGAATTAAAAAGCTGTTTTTGATTTTTGTATTAGGATATTTATTTCTTAAAATATTATGAATTGGCTTATAAATTCGAGGACTCAACATATCATACATTTTCAAATTATAAGAAGCAATTTCAAATCCAAAAATATGCTCCATAAAAAATGGGATTTTATATTTTATCGGATTAAGATTTTGAGTGTAATAATTAAATAATTTCAAATGAGTAATTTCATCCATTCTTACAACATTATTATTAATCAAGTTTCCCATAAATTGTTGAACAACTTCTAAGCCATCACTTTCTTTTATAATTGGTAATTTCTTTATTTCATCAATAAAAGAATCTTCAATAATAACATCTTGTTCGTTTTTAAATTTAGAAGTAGCTATCACAAAGCTATCATACAAATATATTCGCACAACTCTATCAGAAGCATCAACTTTAGTTAAATTTCTTTCTAAAGTTTCTTCTAAATATTGTTTTGTAACACTTTGAAGATTTGTATTTAATTTAAAATAATTTTGTAAATTTTCTATTGTACCATTAGATAAATCTAAACAAACTACATCTTTTAAAGCACCATATTTCCAACTCATACCAAATATTTTACTGAATTTTTTTAAATATATAATTAAAATTTTTAAAATAAAATTTGGATTGTAAAAAAAAATATTAGTTTAAAAATGTAGAAATTAATCAAAATCATATGTTTAAATTTGTTAGTTAACACCTAAAATTCATAAATATGAAAAATTATTTTTTTACGATAATCTTATTAATTACCTTTTATAATTCTTCATATTCACAGGAAAAAATAAAGATAGAAAATATCGAATTATGTCAAAAAGATAAAGAATACATTGTATTAAAATTCCCAATAACCACTTTAGATACTGGCAAAATTGAAATAAAGAAAAGAATTGCTGTTTATGAAAACTACATTTTAGAGAAAATTGATATGAATGGAAATAAGAATATTATTTCTAAACCCATATATGCAATTGAAGGTTTTTGTAATTCTAAAAAGAAGGAATTTAAAAAAGAGTTTTCAATTAATTCAAAAGAATACTTTTTAGAGGTAACATATATTTATGCAGATGGTTCTAAAAAAACAGTCTATAAAACTCTAAAAATTTAACAAAAAATCCCCAATCTTTCGAAAGGGGATTCTTTATATTTATAAAATACTGATTAGTATCTGTAATATTCTGGTTTGAATGGTCCTTGAACCTCAACTCCGATATATTCAGCTTGATCTTGACGTAAAGTTTCTAACTCCACTCCTAATTTAGAAAGGTGTAAAGCGGCTACTTTTTCATCTAAATGCTTAGGCAACATGTACACTTCATTTTTGTAGTTGGCACTGTTTGCCCATAACTCTAATTGTGCTAAAGTTTGGTTAGTAAACGAGTTACTCATTACAAAACTTGGGTGACCTGTAGCACAACCTAAGTTTACTAAACGTCCTTCAGCTAAAATAATAACTTCTTTTCCGTTAACGTTGTAAATATCAACTTGAGGTTTCACTTCGTTTTTAGTATGACCGAAGTTCGTGTTTAACCAAGCCATATCAATTTCGTTATCGAAATGACCAATATTACAAACGATAGCTTTATCTTTCATCGCTTCGAAATGACGACCTAAAACGATGTCTTTATTACCAGTTGTAGTAATAATGATATCTGCATTTGAAACGACTGAATCTAATTTTTTAACTTCAAAACCGTCCATTGCAGCTTGTAAAGCACAAATTGGGTCAATTTCAGTAACAGTTACAATAGAACCTGCTCCACGGAAAGAAGCTGCAGTACCTTTACCTACATCTCCATATCCACAAACTACTACTCTTTTACCTGCTAACATTACGTCAGTTGCTCTACGAACCGCATCTACTGCAGATTCTTTACAACCATATTTGTTGTCAAATTTAGATTTAGTAACTGAATCGTTCACGTTGATAGCTGGCATATATAAAGTTCCAGCTTTCATTCTTTCGTATAAACGGTGCACTCCAGTTGTAGTTTCCTCTGATAAACCTTTAATTCCTTTAACTAATTCTGTGTATTTATCAAAAACTAAGTTGGTTAAATCTCCACCATCATCTAAAATCATATTTAAAGGCGCACGCTCTTCACCGAAGAATAACGTTTGCTCAATACACCAATCAAATTCTTCTTCGTTCATACCTTTCCAAGCATAAACCGGAATTCCAGCAGCAGCAATTGCAGCAGCAGCATGATCTTGAGTAGAGAAAATATTACAAGAAGACCAAGTAACGTCAGCTCCTAAAGCTACTAATGTTTCAATTAAAACTGCAGTTTGAATAGTCATGTGTAAACATCCAGCAATACGCGCACCTTTTAAAGGTTGGCTTGCACCAAACTCTTCTCTAAGCGCCATTAATCCTGGCATTTCAGCTTCTGCTAATAAAATTTCTTTTCTTCCCCATGCAGCTAAAGAAATATCTTTAACTTTGTATGGTACGTAAGGAATTGTTGTTGTACTCATTATAATTTGTATATTTATTTTTATTTAAGTCTGCAAAGGTACAACATAAGTTTTAATTTCAGAAATAAATTATTGATATTTATGTTTTGTTCACATTGCTAAACCATTGAATCACAATTATATAAAATTTTTCTAGTTCGATTTAACATGCCTTTTTTCAAAGAAATTCACATTAACAAACATACCACCGCTTATTTTTGGAAAATTTCCGAAGATATGGAATGGCTTTTTGAAAATGTCCAACTTAATGAAAAATCAGTTTGCAGAATAGAAACCATGAGTTCCATCGAACATAAAAAAGGGTTTTTAGCCGTTAGAATGTTATTACAACATATTGGTTTTACTGATTTTAATTTGTTTTATGACGAATTTGGGAAACCACATTTGAAGATGGAAGATGGAAGATGGAAGATGGAAGAAAAACACATATCCATTTCTCATTCTCACGAGTTTTCTTGTATTTGTATTAGCAACCAATGTATTGGAATTGATTTAGAAAAACGCAAAGAAAAAACATTAAAAATAGCACCACGATTTATGGATATTTCTCATTTAGAAAACCTTTCCGAATCGGATAAAATAGCCAAATCAACCGTAGTTTGGGGTGTTAAAGAAAGTGTTTTTAAACTGAAAAACGAAAAAGGTATTAGCTTTCCGAAGCACATTTCCGAATCGCCTTTTCAATTAGAAGATAAAAAAGGAAAAGCACAATTACATTTTAATGATATTATTGAAGATTTTAATTTTCATTTTGATTTTGTTGACGATTATGTTTTTGTTTGTGTATTGCAATAAAATAAAACCATTGCGAACCTTGCGACAAACTTTACGTTTCTTTGCGGTTAATCCGTAAAAATTGTACTTTCGTATCGCAATATGAAAAACATCTACCAAAATATTTTAGCAGCTAAACAAACAAACAAAAAATTGTTGGCAATCCTCATTGATCCTGACAAAACTAAAGTAGATGAAATTGAAAATTTATCTCAAAAAATAAATCAATCTCCAGCTACGCATATTTTTATTGGCGGTAGCGTTGTGGAACAAATTTGCATCGATACTTTAATTATCGAAATCAAAAAATATTGCCACTTACCTATTTTAATTTTCCCTGGACATCCTTCACAAATATCAAATGAAGCAGATGGGATTTTATTTTTAAGCTTACTTTCTGGTAGAAATCCCGATTATTTAATTGAACATCATATTAATTCAGTAGACATTTTAGCTAATTCTAATTTAGAAATTATTTCAACTGGTTATATTTTAATTCATGGTGGAAACGAAACAGCCGTACAACGCGTAAGCCAAACTTTACCCATTGAAAATACAAATATTGATTTGGCATACAAAACCGCAAAAGCAGGTGAATATTTAGGAAAAAAACTAATTTATTTAGAAGCTGGAAGTGGCGCCAATCAACATGTTTCTGTAGAAATGATTGCTTTTGTTTCTAAAAACATTTCAGTTCCTTTAATTGTTGGTGGCGGCATTCGAAATATCTCAAAAATTGAAGAAATATTTAACGCTGGTGCTGATTTAGTGGTAATTGGAACTGCGTTTGAAAATGACTCCAACTTTTTCACTACCTAATATGTTCGAAATTATAATCCAACAATACAAAAACATTCCGAATTGGCAAATTGGCCTTGAACTTATAGTTTTCATATTCGGTATTTTGAGCGTATATTTTGCCAAAAAAGAAAATATTTTAGTTTACCCAACTGGAATAATCGCGACAGTACTTTCTATTTACATTATGTACAATGCTAAATATTTTGCCGATATGAGTATTAATATTTATTATTCGGTTATGAGTATTTACGGCTGGTATCAGTGGAAAAAAATCACAAATGGCACAACACTTTCTATATCAAGAACCAATATTAAAGAAAAAAGTATTGGAGTAATTTTGTTTATTATAACGGCAATTGTTTGTGTTTTTATTTATCAATTTTTCGATTACAAACTACAGATTAACAATTATTTAGATATTTTTACCACATCATTATTTTTTACAGCGATGTGGTATATGGCGCGTAAGAAAATTGAAAATTGGACACTTTGGATTATTGGAGATGCAATTTGCGTTTATATCTTTTTCGACAGACATCTTTATATAATTGCTATTCAATACATAATTTTTACTATTTTAGCCCTCTCAGCATACTTAGAATGGAAAAAATATTTAGCGAAAAAGATTTACAACAAATAGTTTCACGCGGAAATTCTCTTGAAAAAATCATGCAACAATTGCATTATTTTAAAAACGGAATTCCAAACATTAACTTATACAAAATTGCCTCCATACACGATGGAATTTTTCAATTTTCTGAATCAGAAATAGAAGAATTTTGTGCCTATTTCGATAAACATAAAGACAAATATTCCATTGAAAAATTTGTTCCTGCTAGTGGTGCGGCAACCAGAATGTTTAAATCCTTAAATGAGTTTCTAAACAAATTTAATCCTGAAAAAGACACAATAAATTCTTACGTAAATATCAACAAAGACAAAGATTTGTCTCTTTTTATTGTAGGATTAAGAAGTTTTCCTTTTTACAATGAATTGAAAGAAAAAACAAAATCTCTTTTTACAGATTATCCAACTTTTAATTCGGATCAAAAAGTATATGCGATTGTCAAAACCTTATTAACCGAAGAAGGTTTAAATTTCGCCAATAAACCAAAAGGCATTTTACCCTTTCACCTTCAAAACGATGAGGTTTTAACACCCATAGACGAACACGTTTTTGAAACCAATTTTTACAAAAAAGCAGATCAAAAATCGAAAATACACTTTACTATTTCTAAAGAATTTGAAAACGATTTTTTAGCAATCATCAACAAATATGACAACGTAGAAGTTACCTTTTCGTATCAAAACGAAACATCAGATACGATTGCCGTTAACGCAGATAATTCCCCTTTTAGAATTGATAAAAATGAATTGTTTTTCCGTCCGGGCGGACATGGTGCTTTGATTGAAAATTTAAATCAACTACAATCTGATGTGGTTTTTATTAAGAATATTGATAACGTTTCACAAAACAATCGCGAATTGATTTTAAATTATAAAAAATTAATTGGCGGGATTTTATTGTACACCAAACGACAAGTAGAAATTTCATTGAAAAAACTACTAAACAATGAAATAAACGAAAGTAATATTAAAGAAATTATTGAATTTGTAGAAGTAAAAATGTCATTCCCGCTTCCGGAAGAAATTAAAATGTTTCAATTTGAATACCAAAAAGAATACTTAATTAAAATTTTAAACAGACCAATTAGAGTTTGTGGAATGGTGAGAAATGAAGGCGAACCTGGCGGTGGACCATTCTGGGTGCAAGATGAAAAAGGCCGTCATAATTTACAAATTGTTGAATCGTCTCAAGTGGATTTAACAAATGAAAACCAACGTACGATTTTTAAAAACTCCACACATTTTAATCCTGTTGATATCGTTTGCAGCATCAAAGATTTTGAAGGAAACAAATTTGATTTGACTAAATTTGTAGATGATAAAGCCGCATTTATTACCGAAAAAACTAAAAATGGAAAACCGATAAAAGCTTTTGAATTGCCAGGATTATGGAATGGCGCTATGGCAAAATGGACGACTATTTTTGTAGAAGTGCCTATTGAAACCTTTAATCCTGTAAAAAAAGTAATCGATCTTTTGAAACCAGCACATCAACCCAATAATTTAGAAAACAATTCTGGATTCTAATGCACACGGAAATTATAACTTCAGAATTAAATTTTAAAGCGGTACGAAGCAGTGGCGCTGGCGGACAAAACGTAAATAAAGTATCGTCTAAAATAGTTTTAATTTTTGATGTTTCAACATCTCAAGGTTTAGAAGAAGACGAAAAACAACTTCTTCAAACCAAATTAAAAACAAAAATATCTCAAGAAAATTTATTGATTTTAACCTGCGATGAAGACCGAAGTCAATTGAAAAACAAACGAATCATCATCAAACGTTTTTTCGAAATGTTAGAAAAAGCTTTAGTCAAACCCAAAGTTCGAAAAGCAACTAAAATCACAAAAGGCGCCAACGAAAAACGCATTCAAGAAAAGAAAAAAGCTGGAGAAATTAAAGCAAATAGAAAAAAGCCAGAATTTTAATTAATACTCGATTAAATGCAACACAGATTAAAGAAATTTCTAAAATTTTTATATTTTCTCCAATCTGCGTTCCAATAAAAAATTAAATTTTTAAACTTTAAACTTGGAAATTTAAACTAAAGAGTCCTATCTTTGCATTGTCTCAAAGGGGTGCTTGTTTATTCAGGCTGAGATTATACCCATAGAACCTGGGCGGGTAATGCTGCCAAGGAAAATCGAGAAATTACTTGCCATTCTGAACTTGTTTCAGAATCTAAATTCTCACAAACATTTATTAACTAATTATTTTTAACCAAGAGTAATCACCCCTTTTATTCGTATTTTTTTACGAATTATGTATTTATTTAAAAAAAGAGCCAAGAGCCAAGAGTCCAAGAAAAAAGTATTCCCGCAACTATTAACTTTTTACTTTTTACTTTTTACTTGTATCTTATTTTCACAAGAACAACCAAAAGATTCTGTTAAATCCATTGAAGAAGTTTTAATTTCTGGTGTTAGAGCCAAAGACAAAAGCCCTATCACTTTTACTAACGTTTCTAAAACGCAAATCGCACCAAGAAACTTAGGTCAGGACATTCCTATTTTATTAAATTATTTACCCTCTGTAGTTACCACAACTGATGCTGGTGCCGGAATTGGTTACACTTACATGCGTGTTCGTGGTTCAGACGGTTCTCGAATTAACGTAACTTTAAATGGCGTGCCGTTTAATGATAGCGAAAGTCAAGGTACTTATTTTGTAAACTTACCCGATTTTGCATCTTCTCTAGAAAGTATTCAGCTGCAACGTGGCGTGGGAACTTCTACAAGTGGTGCTGGTGCATTTGGAGCGAGTTTAAATTTACAAACGAAAGCTTCTCAAAAAAATGCTTATGCTGAAATCGCTAATTCAATTGGTAGTTTTTCAACAAGAAAACACACATTAGCTTTCGGAACCGGTTTACACAATAATTTCGAAATGAACGCTCGTATTTCAAAAATTGAATCAGATGGTTATATTGATCGAGCTTCTTCAAATTTATTTGGTTATTATTTTGATGCGAACTACATCACTAAAAACACCATTATCAAAGCCATCGCATTTGGTGGAAAAGAAAAAACCTATCAATCTTGGAACGGTTTAGAAGATGAAGACAAACTGAGAAATGACAGAACCTACAATTCAGTTGGACAATATACTGACGCTTTCGGAAACATCCAATTTTATGGAAATGAAACCGATAATTATTGGCAAAATCATTTTCAATTACATTGGAATCAGAAATTAGCTTCAAAATGGCAATCAAATATTGCGTTGCATTATACAATAGGAAAAGGTTATTTTGAACAATACAAAGAAGACGAATCTTTTTCCGACTACAATTTACCAGATTTTGGAGCTATTACAACAACCGATTTAGTTAGAAAACGTTGGTTAGACAATGACTTTTTCGGAACAACTTTTTCTTTAAATTATAAAACTAAAAATACAGATGTAATTTTTGGTGGTGCTGCAAATAAATATCAAGGCAAACATTTTGGAGAAGTAGTTTGGACGCAATATTACGTACCAAATGCTAACAAATATTACGATAATTTCGGAAATAAAAACGATGCGAATTTCTATTCGAAAGCCTCACAACAAATTGGAAAACTGAACATTTTTGCCGATTTACAATACCGTATGGTTTTCTATCAAGCGAATAGTATCAAATTTAATGATGTGAATGATACTTTCCGATTTTTCAATCCGAAAGCAGGAATCACTTACACCTTAAACACAGCAAGTTCAATTTATGGTTATTTCGGAATTGCCAATAAAGAACCACGACGTGATGATTACGAAAATGGAAGCATCAAACCAGAACGTTTACAAGATTTTGAATTGGGATATAAGTTCAAAAACAACAAAGCTATTCTAAACATTAATGCTTTCTACATGAGATACAAAGATCAATTGGTGGCTACAGGTGCGTTAAATGATGTTGGAAGTCCAGTTTTTGAAAATAGCGGAAAAAGTTACCGTTTAGGATTAGAAATTGAATCGTCAATTAAACTTACAGAAAAAGTAATAATTCAGCCTAACGTAACATTAAGCACTAATAAAAACGAAGATTTCTATTTTCAAAGAGATGGTGTTTTAACTAATTTAGGCAACACTAATATTGCTTATTCTCCAAATTTAGTTATTGGAAACAACATTACACTTAAGCCAATTCAATCGTTACAAATTTCTTTCTTAACGAAGTTTGTTGGCGAACAATATATGGGAAACATTGATGCTAAAAAATCTGTTTTACCAGATTACACCACATCTGATTTGAATATTACGTACGAATGGAAAATCAACAAAGGCATAAAATCTATAGTACTTTCTGGCTTAATCAATAATATTTTCGACAGAGTGTACGAATCAAACGGATATTTTTACACGTATGATGACAATTGGAGCGGCCCAAGCACAACAACCATTGAAGGCGCCGGGTATTATCCTCAAGCAGGAATTAATTTCTTAGCCGGTTTGAATTTGAAGTTTTAAGTATTTTTATATAGTTATGTTTTTAAAAAGGTTAGAAGCAATTCTAGCCTTTTTATTTTCCTTCTATCCAAGCTGTTATACTTCTATCGTCTGGTTGTGTTTTGGGTGCAATTACCTTTTCTAATTCGCCATTTTCATTCAGTAAATATTTTTGAAAATTCCATTTTACAGAAGAGTCTTTTACGCCATTTTTAGATTTCTTAGTTAAGAATTCATAGATAGGATGCATGTTTTTCCCTTTCACAGATATTTTTTCCATCATCGGAAAAGTCACTCCGTAATTCATACTACAAAATTCCTGAATATCATTTGAATTCCCTGGCTCTTGCCATAAAAAATTATTAGCTGGGAAACCAATAATTTCAAAATTTTCAGATTTATACTTGTCGTAAATTTTCTGTAATTTTTCGTATTGAGGCGTTAAGCCACATTTAGAAGCCGTATTTACAATCATTACTTTCTTTCCTTTCAAAGTGGAAAAGTCAAAGTCGTTCCCTTGTAAATTCTTCACTACAAAATAATGAATAGAACCTTTTGGATATGATTTTGTATCTTTTTTAAAAAGCGAAAAAATAGTTTTAAACATTAGTTATACACTTTAATGGTTGTGGCATCAATAACTTGAACTCGATAAGCCTTCATGGGATATTGTTTTCCTGCAGCTAAACCTGTAAATAAACTATATTCAGCATCATCGCAAGCACATTTCGCATTAATGGAACTAATAGTCATGGTAGAACAATCTGACAAAGCTTGATTTGGGCAAGCCGCATCATAAGCTAAATAATTTCCACTACCCGCATTAAAAACGATCAAACCTCTAATTCCAGCACCTGCAGAATTCACATAAACCGCGCTCGATGGGAAAGCTAAAACAGCATATTGAGGGAAACTCATATTCAGAGTAACTTCAAACGAATAATTAGGTAAATACGGATTATTGTTGTTTGCTTGCCTATCTTTTTCACAAGACAAACTAGCTAGAAACAAAACCAATAGGTAAAAAAATCTTTTCATTTTTTATATTTATTTGAATTATCAAATTTAATTTATTTATATTTGACAAACTAATATAGTAAACGAAAAATAGTTAAATAAATTATATCTTTGCAAAAAGGGAATCCCATAGTTGTGGGATTTTTTCTATTTTATAAATTAATGAAGTTATGAGCACAGTATCTTATTACACAGCAGAAGGATTAAAACAATTAAAAGCCGAGTTAGATCAACTTAAATCTATAGAACGCCCCAAAGCATCACAAGCCATTGCCGAAGCAAGAGATAAAGGCGATTTATCTGAAAATGCAGAATACGATGCCGCTAAAGAAGCTCAAGGTTTATTAGAAATGCGTATTTCTAAAATGGAAGAATTAGTTTCTAATGCCAGAATTATTGATGAATCTACTTTAGATTTGTCAAAAGCATTAGTTTTATCAAATGTGAAAATCAAAAATCAATTGAACGGAATGGAACTAAAATATAAATTAGTTGCAGAAAGTGAAGCCGATTTAAAAACAGGAAAAATATCAGTAACTTCTCCAATTGGAAAAGGTTTATTAGGTAAAAAAGTAGGTGAAATTGCAGAAATTAATGTGCCGAATGGTGTATTGAAATTTGAAATTTTAGAAATTACACGCGACTAATTTAATGTGCCAATGCACAATTAGACAATGTGGCAATTAAAATACAAGTAAACAAAACGATTAGTTTATTTTCTCAAAGTAAATCATTGAAAATTGGCTAATTGACAAATTGAAAATTATTATGAGTTCTATTTTCACCAAAATAATCAACGGAGAAATTCCTTGTTATAAAATTACAGAAAACGAAGATTTTATTGCTTTTTTAGATGTAAATCCGAATGCAAAAGGACATACTTTATGTGTACCAAAGCAAGAGATTAATAAAATTTTCGACATGGAAGAAGATTTATATCTAAGATTAATGGCGTTTTCAAGAAAAGTAGCCATTGCCCTAGAAAAAACGGTTCCATGTAAAAGAATCGGCGTGGCTGTTGTGGGTTTAGAAGTACCACATACGCACGTTCATTTGATTCCATTACAAGATATGGACGATATGCGATTCCAACGAAAAACATCTTTAACACCAGAAGAATTTACTTCTTTAGCGAATCAAATTGCTGAAAATTTATAAAAATACATATCCACAAATTCCAAATGAGTTTGTGGATTTTTTTATTCAATCTTATGAAAAAAATCATCTTTTTTTTACTATTTACCAACTTCCTTTTTTCTCAAGAAATTCCATCAGAAAATTATTTTTGGGATTTTAATTACAATAGTGAAAATAAAACTACAGCAGTAATTGGAGCCAAAAACTGTTATATAAGAGAAGAAACCTCAACAAATAGTACTTTACTAGATTCCCTTCAAATTGGAACAAAAATTAAAGTAGTAAAAAATACTGAAGTACATCTAAACATCAAAGGCTTAAATTTATCTTGGGTGGAGATTGAATATTCAAAAAACAACCAAATTAAAACAGGATTTCTGTGGAAAGGTTTCATTGCTGTTGGAAATATAACAAAAGGAAACACTATGTTCTTAACTACAATAGATTCAAAATACAGCAAAAAAGTACAACGAGAAGATTACGAATATGAAGGTGATTTTTATCGCATTTCTGTAAAAGCTATTGATACCGAAAATCATATCATAAGCGAAAAATCATTTTCTAAAGAACTTTCCGAAAGTCATTTCTTTCAAAACTCTGCCATAAGTAGCTGGGGATTAAAAAATTTGAATGCTATTTACAGAATTTCATTTAGCGGAGAAGCTTGTGGAATTCCGACTTATTATTTTTATTTCGGTTGGAATGGAAAAGAGTTTTTACTTCTTCCAGAAAAATATGACGTTGGAGATGCTGGCGCTTATTATCATACCGAAGAATTTATTTTTCCAAAAGAAAAAGGCGGAGAGCCTAATACCATAATTAAAAACCTAACTGAAGCAGCAAACGCTGATGAAAAAAGTTTAGACAGCTATACTTTTTTAGTAGAAAAATCTACTGAATATTATTCTTGGGATGGGAAAAACTTCAAACTTATTAAAACCAAAAAAATGAAACCGTATGTTGAGAAAGAAGATTAACTTTCTTTCTTAAAACTAATTTGCATCGTAGTTCCTTTTCCAATTTCTGAACTTACCACACGAATTTTTCCTTTGTGATATTCTTGTACAATTCGTTTGGTAAGTGACAGGCCTAATCCCCAACCTCTTTTTTTTGAGGTATAACCAGGTTCAAAAATGGTTTTGAATTTATTCTTCGGAATTCCACTTCCAGAATCCGTAACCGTAATATAAATAAACGCATCGCCTTCTACAATTTCTATAGAAAGTTTACCCTTACCTTTCATTGCATCAATCGAATTTTTTACTAAATTTTCAATGGTCCAACTGTGTAATGTTGGGTTTAACGAAACGTAAAGCGGTTTAGTTGGCGCTCTAAATTCAAAACTAACTTGCTTTGAAGTTCGGGCTTGTAAATACTCAAAAGACGATTTTGTTTCTGCAATAATATCTCTTTTTTCTAAAACAGGTTCACTTCCAATTTTCGAAAATCTATCGGTAATGGTTTGCAAACGATTGATATCTTTTTCAATTTCATCAATTGTAGTTTCATCAATATTTTCTAATTTCAATAATTCTAACCATCCAATTAAGGACGACAAAGGTGTTCCAATTTGATGTGCCGTTTCCTTAGCCATTCCGGCCCATAGTTTATTTTGAGTGGCCATTTTCGTAGCGCGATAAAAATTATACACCACGCCACCAAATAAAAAAGCAACAAGTAATAAGGCAATTGGGTAATATTTTAGTTTATTTAACATCGCAGAATCACCATAATACAACAAATTATAATTGTCTGTGGCAAATTGTACTTTAATAGGTTCGTTCTGATTCTTTATAACTTTTAAAAACGCTTTAACTTTTGCCGTATCTTTTTCAATTTCTCCAAGGTTTAAGTTACTTACAATCTTCCCATTTTTATCTGTTAAAATTAAAGGAATCGTTTTATTATTTGTTAAAATATAGGAAGGCAATTCAATATCCGTAAACTCATTGGCATTATTCAAACTTTGTTGTGCGGTAGCCCATAATTCCATTTTATTTCGTTCTTCTTCTTTAAATATTTGGAAAAACACGTAAGTATTCCATAAAATTAAGGAAGCAATTAAAAATGAAGAAATGATAATAATCCAACGGGTAAGATTTCTTTTTTCAGAAAACTGCATAAAATGTATTTTGAGTAAAAATAAGAAAAAGTGTGTAGTGAATAGTAATTAGTGAATAGTTTTTTGATTTTTTTAATCAAGCCAAGAATTCTCGAATTAAAAACATAAAAAAGGTTCGAATCGACTTTGTCGATAATTAATTCGAATCAAAATTTTTAAATACGTTTTTCAGTAAAGTAAATTCGGAAATTCGTGGCAAAAAAACAATAACATTCATAAAAAGAAATATCAATTAATTGGATTTACTTTATATTTGTAAAAAATTAGAATTTATGTTAAGCATTGATCCAAAAGAAATTTCGCCAGTAAAATTACAAGGGTATTTACAAAGTGCTGTAGCGCCTAGACCTATTGCTTTTGCTAGCACTTTAGACACCAACGGAAATCCGAATTTGTCGCCATTTAGTTTTTTTAATGTGTTTAGCAGTAATCCACCCATATTGATTTTTTCGCCTGCGCGAAGAGTTCGAAACAATACGATAAAACACACTTTGATTAATGCTCAAGATACTAAAGAAGTAGTAATCAATATTGTAAATTATGATATTGTACAACAGATGAGTTTGTCGAGTACAGAATATCCTGATGGTGTAAATGAATTTGAAAAAGCGGGATTTACGATGCTTCCTTCGGATATTGTAAAACCGTTTAGAGTGGCTGAAAGTCCAGTTCAATTTGAATGCAAAATCAATGATATTATTGCTTTAGGCGATCAAGGTGGTGCTGGAAATTTAGTGATTTGCGAAGTAGTAAAAATTCACATTCACGAAAATATTTTAGACGAAAACCAAATGATTGATCAACATAAAATTGATTTGGTTTCTCGCTTAGGAGGAAATTGGTACAGTAGAGCAAATGCTGGATTATTTGAAGTAGAAAAACCGTTAACGACTTTAGGAATTGGAGTAGATTCGATTCCGAATTTCATTAAAGAAAGTGGTTATTTCAATGGGAATGATTTAGGTAAATTAGGTAACATAGAAGCTATTCCAAATGAAGAAGAAATTACTATATTTGTAAAAGAAAATTTTGAAGTAAAAGCCGTTTTAAGTTCAGACGATTTGGATACGAAATTCGCGAAAGCAAAAGAATATTTAGACAACAACCAAGTTTTAAACGCTTGGAAATTATTATTAGCAGAAAAATAAATTATAGAGATTATGGAAGTTATTGGGAAAATTAAAATGATTGGTGCGACTCAAGATGTTAGTGCTTCATTCAAAAAAAGAGAATTAGTTGTTACTACTGAAGAGCAGTATCCACAACATATTATGGTTGAATTTACACAAGCAAAAGTGGACGATTTAAATTCATACCAAGTTGGAGAACAAGTAAAAGTTTCTATCAATTTAAGAGGAAGAGAATGGGTAAATCCGCAAGGCGAAACGAAATATTTCAACTCAATCCAAGGATGGAGAATTGAAAGAATGGCTGCTGCAGCTCCAGCTAACGCTCCACAAATGCCACCAATGCCAGCTGCAGAAGCTTTTGCTCCAGCAACTGACTTTAAAGAAGAAGAACACGACGATTTACCTTTCTAAAAAGTTAAATCCCAAATAATTAAATTCCAAATTCCAATTGTTTTTTTGAAATATTTTTGGAGTTTGGAATTTTTATTGTTTTTTGGAATTTTATACTATGTATTTTTTAACATCCGAACTTTATTTTCCACCAGCTTCTGAAACTTCACCGGAAGGAATCATTGCCGTTGGCGGTGATTTATCTCCTGAAAGATTACTTTTAGCCTACCAAAACGGAATTTTTCCATGGTATGATTCTGATGAACCAAAACTTTGGTGGTGTCCAGAAGAAAGAATGGTTCTGTTTTTCGAAAATTTACGAATTACGAAAAGCATGAAAAAAATAATTCTCCGAAAAGAATTTCAAGTTACTTTTAATACGGCATTTAGAGACGTTATTTCCAATTGTCAAAAAGCACCCAGAAAAGATCAAAATGGCACATGGATTTCCGATGAAATTGTGGAATCGTACTGTAAACTGCACGAATTAGGCCATGCCAAAAGTGTAGAAGTTTGGCAAAGCGGAGAATTAGTTGGCGGTTTATATGGCATTGATTTAGGCGATGTGTTTTGTGGCGAAAGTATGTTTTCAAAAGTCCCGAATGCAAGCAAAGTGGCTTTCATACATTTGGCAAAACAGTTAGAAATGGCCAATTATAAATTATTAGATTGTCAAGTTTATAATGATCATTTAAATAGTTTAGGTTGCATTGAAATTGACCGAGAAGAGTTTTTAGCAATTTTGAAGATGAAATAAATAGTATATTCAAAAAAAATTATATTTTTAACAAAATATCAGCATCAGAAATATAATTTTAACAGATTTAACCCCCCCGTTTTATGAATGACATTATAGCATTCTCATTAAGTTTAGTTGGTTTATTTTTTTTAATTTTTAATACCATCTTATTTTTTACTAAAAAAAATGTATGTGTTAAAACCAAGAAAACATTTTTGTGGTATCTTTTTTCTTTATGTATTATTGAAATCACTTGTCACGTTATAGGTTTTTTATCATTTGGTAACAACTTTTTCATCTCTCATTTCTATTTCTACTTTCAGCTAATTTTTATTTCATTGCTTTATAAAGATTTGATTCTAAATCAAATAATAAAAAAAACAATTTTGATCGTTTTAGTACTTCAAACGTTAATTTTAGCTGGAATGTATTTTAAAAATCCAAATTCGTTTTGGGAATTTAATGTTTACGAAATCATTTCAATTTCTTTAATATTAATCATTTACGCACTTTACTATATCTTTTCTAATTTATCTACAGAACACAATTATTTTAATTTTTCTATTGGATTGGTCTTATATTTAGCTTGTAGCATCACCATTTTTTCTTCGGGAAATTTAGAATTAGTTTTATGTAAAGACCCGTATATAGATATTTGGATATTTAATATTCTATTCTTTTTTATTTTCCAAGTATTCATACTAAAAGAATTTCTTTTTTTACAATCAAAAAAATAACTTTGGGTAAAATGAATCGATTTTTTAAAGTTATTTTATTTACAACTTACTTGTTTCTTTTGATAAGTAACCCTGTTGTTGCGGCTTCAAATACGCCCAATTTTTTATCGTATCACATACAAACTCCAACAGAATCAGATGACTTTTTCTCACAGAAGAAAAGCAAAACCATTTCCAAACAAACCATTAATGAAATAAAGAAAAGTCAAATTTTAATATTAATTGTGGTGGTCTTTTTTGTAAGTGGATTTCTTTTTTTAATATATCATATAAAAAAAACAAAGATAATTAACAATCAATTAGCGAGTTACGCTAAGGAAAATGAATTCTTAATTAGCGAGACCAATCACCGTGTAAACAATAATTTACAGTTAATTTCCATATTAATTTCTGAAAGTTTAAGAAAAAAACAAAACGACGCCAATAAAATTGAATTTGAAAAATTATTATCAAAAGTTGAAACGATAGCTTCTTTACACAGACATTTATATTTAACAAAAAACAAAGACAAAGTTGAATTAAAAGAATACCTTTTAGAAGTAAAAAACAATTTTAATAGTATTGTTACTGAGAAAGATTTAACTATAACTTTTACTTTAGACTCTGTAAATATTAATCCAGATGACGCCATGTATTTAGGATTAATGATTACCGAATTAATTATAAATTCTGTAAAATATGCTTTTACTTCATCCCAAAAGAAAAAAATTAATTTGCAAGTCCAATGGGATAAAATCAAACAAGAAATAACATTCAACTATCAAGATAATGGTGAATCATCTAAAGGAAAAGAAATTCGTCCTATTTTAGTCTTACAACTTGGTCAACAATTAGCTGTAAATCCGATATTAAACTCTAATAGAGGTTTTTGTCTTACATTCACAAAAAAAATTGAAATCTAATGTCTAAAATTTTAATAGTAGAAGATCAAATTTTAATCGCTAATCACATAAAAAACATTCTAACCGATAGCGATTTCAACAACATAGAAATGGCGCATAACACAGATGACGCAACGAAAATGATTTGTATTTTCAACCCTGATATTATATTATTAGACATTAATTTACAAGGAAATCACAATGGTATTGTGTGGGCAAAAGAGCAAGTAACAAATAGTCAAATCATTTTTATTACAGGTCAAATTGAAAAAGAAACCATGTTAAAAGCTTTTGAAGTAAATCCTGTAACTTATCTAACAAAACCTGTTAAAAAAACGGATTTAATTGCTGCTATCGAATTGGCAAATATTAAAAATAAAATAAATTATGTGATTGTTAAAAATGGTTTCGATGAAGTTAAAGTGAATTTTGATGACATACTTTTTCTAAAAAGCGATAAGAATTATATTGACATTCAATTAACAAACAAAATCATAACGATACGAAATACGTTAGATAACTTTTATAAAGAATTAGACGCTGATGTATTTTGCAGAATTCATCGTTCTTATGTGGTAAACAAATCGAAAGTCACTCAAAAAAAAACCTCATCCATACTAATTAAAAACTACGAACTGCCTATTTCAAGAAATTTTTCATTTGATTTTTAATTTCGTCCACAAACTTTTGCGGTTTATCCCAAGATGATAATTTAAATTATTAATAACTATATTTTTGTTTCATAAACTTTTAAATATTTAGGTATGAAACAAAAACTTTACTTTTTAATGTCCTTGTTTTGGATATTTAATTTTTCTAATGCGCAGACATTAGATCAATCTTGGGCTCCATCAAGTACTGGAGGAGGAATTTTTTCTGCAAGTCCGAGTCAGAATGTTGGGCAAACATTTACTGCTGGAGTTACTGGAGACTTAAGTCAAATCAGTCTTAGACTTATTAATAGTACAGCCGCCCCATCAACTACTTTTGTGGCTGGTGATTTTCAAATAAGAATTTTTAATGGAGATGGTTATTCAGGCACTGTTTTAAATACAACAGTAATAAATATCAGTTCTGTTCCAACTTCCTATATAGAACAAACTATAACCTTGTCTACTTTAGTACCCGTAACAGCAGGAAATAAATATACAATTGATTTTAGAGGAGTAACTGGTACAGTAGGAATCCAAGGTGCAGATCCAGGTTACCCAGACAATTTTTATTTTTCAAATGTAAATACAGCTTTAGCAGGATCTTATGACTTATGGTTTAAATCATTTGTTATTGTACCTACACCTGCTACTCACTTAAATTTTGATGGCGTTGATGATTTTGTAAATTGTGGTACTTCATTAAACTCAGTTATAGATCCTTTAAACACCATAACAGTTGAAGCTTGGGTAAAACCTAGTACAAATTCAGGATTAGGAGTAATTGTTGGTAATTATGCCAATCCTAATCAATCTTCTATGCAATTTTTATTAAGAAGGGATAATAATGACTATGCTTTTTGGATAAGTGGAAACCCAGGTGTTTTTAAAGTCGTAAATGCTACAAATGCTGTAGCTATTAATACTTGGCAGCATGTTGCAGGTGTTTGGAATGGCTCAGACTTAAAAATCTATGTTAATGGAATTTTAATGGCAACCACAACAGGTGTAACAGAAAGTTCTTTCGCTACAACAACAAATACAGTAATGATTGGAAACAATCAGGCAGGAACTGGTGCAGAAAGATTTACGGGTAGTATTGATGAAGTTCGTATTTGGAATTCGGTAAAAACAATAGAGGAAATTAATGGCTCAAAAAACTGCGAATTACAAGGTTCTCAACCTGGCTTAATCGCTTACTATAATTTCAATCAAGGAATTGATGCACAAAATAATTCAGGTGTAACAACCTTAAATGCTGTAACTGGTCCGAATGGAACTTTAACCAACTTTACATTAAGTGGTGCAACTTCTAACTGGTTAGCAGGTTCACCTGTAACTACAGGATCAATTGTTCCTTCGACGGCAACTGTAACTACTCCAGTTGTATATACTCAAGGAGATACTGCTACTCCATTAACAGCAACAGTTGGAACTAATGGTTCAGGGCTATTATGGTATACTACTGCTGCTGGCGGTGTAGGTACAACAACCGCTCCAACACCAAACACCACTTCAGTAGGAAACACTTCTTATTGGGTATCTTCAACTAATGCAAATGGTTGTGAAAGTCCAAGAACAATTATTGTTGTTACAGTAAATGTAATAAATGACGAATGTTCAAACGCTACAAATTTAACAGTAGGAACAGCTTCATTTAACGACTTTCCTGCGAATGTTAGTTTAACTGGAGCAACTAACTCTGGAACTCCAGCACCTACTTGTGGAAATTTCCAAGGTGGAGATGTATGGTATACTGCTACGGTTCCTGCATCGGGTAACCTAGTAATTGAAACGAACGGAGTTGGAAATTACGATTCTGGTTTAGAAGTATATTCTGGTACTTGTGGTGCCTTAAGTTTAATAAGTTGTGATGATAACAACGGAAATGGCAATTATTCTAAAATAACTTTATTTGGGCAAACTCCCGGAACAGTAATTAGAATTAGAGTTTGGGAAAACTTCTTCGGAATTTCAAATGCACAATTTCAAGTATCGGCTTATGATTATGTAGTTCCAGCAACACACTTAAACTTTGATGGTACAAATGATTTTGTTATTTCTGCAAATGCAATTACAAATAACACACAAAATCAAACCTACCAAGCATGGTTTAGAATTCCTTCAATTCCAACAAACTCAGATAGAATACTTCAAAGAGGAAGTGATGGTTCTGGAGGATGGTCTGTTCAAGTAGATGTAACTTCAACTGGAAGATTAAGTGCTGGAATTAGTGCTACACCAGATACATTCATAACAGGAACAACAGTTTTAAATCCAAACACTTGGTATCATGTAACATTTGTTTTTGAAAATAACAATTCCTTACGTTTATATTTAAATGGTAACTTAGAAACTTCAGTTGCAATTGGAAATAGAACTTTAAGAAATTCAGATAACAGACTAAGAATTGGTAGTGGAAATATAGGTTCAGAATTTTTCAAAGGTGATATTGATGACGTTCGCGTTTGGAACACGGCATTAACCCCAACAGATATATCGAATACCATGAATTGTGAAGCGCAAACACAACCAGAACTAATTGCTTATTATAAGTTAAATCAAGGTTTTGATATGACTTCAAATACATCTGTAACAACCGCTACAGATAGTTCAGGTAATGGAAATAATGGAACTTTAACCAACTTTACATTAAGTGGAGCAACTTCTAACTGGGCTGCTGGTTCTACAATAACTAGCGGTAACACTTGTATCGTATTAAATAGTACTGACTTTGAAGCAGGAAAAGAAATTAAAATTTATCCAAACCCATCAAATGGTATCTTTAATATTCTTGCTCAAGAAAACATTTCAATTGAATTGTATGATGTTGTTGGTAAGCTAATTATGAACCAAAAATTATCTATTGGAACAAATAGTTTTGATATTTCAAACTTCAATACTGGAGTTTATTTATTAAAAGTTACTAATAACAATGGGAATTCTGAAACTCATAAATTAATTAAAAATTAATGAAATTATTTTGTAAATATAAATTAGAAGTTCTGCTTTTTATATTATATATATTATTAGCATTGTTATCTATATATATTTACAATCTTTAAAAAATGGCTGTCGATTGACAGCCATTTTTGTTTGTAATATTATTTAAATTTTGGCAAGGTTCTTACATATAATTCCTCCACTTTTTTACGTGCCCAATCCGTTTTTCGCAAAAAAGTTAAACTTGATTTTATAGTTGGATTATTTTTAAAACAATTAATGGGAATTAATTCTTCTAACGTATCAAATCCGTAATAGTCAACTAATTTTTCAAGAATTGTTTTTAAAGTTATGCCGTGAAGTGGATCCATTTGATTTACGATTTATGATTTGGGATTTACGAATTACGATGTTTGATTTAATACTGAAAACTGATAACTATGACTGATAACTAACCTCTCACCCAACAATCTTCTACATGATCATTAACCATTCCAGTGGCTTGCATGTGTGCATATACGACAGTTGAACCTACAAATTTAAAACCACGTTTTTTCAAATCTTTACTTAATAAATCTGAAATTTCAGTTGTGGCATTAACATCTTTTAGAGTTTTTGGTTTATTATCAATTGGCTTTCCGTCAACAAACCCCCAAATATATTTAGAAAAACTTCCAAATTCTTCTTGTACTTTGATGAAGGCTTGTGCATTAGTAACAGCAGCTTTTATTTTCAATTTATTTCTGACAATTCCGGTATCTTCTGCTAAAACTTGCAATTTGGCATCGGTAAACTTCGCTACTTTTTGTACATCAAAACCTGCAAATGCTTTTCTAAAATTATCACGTTTTACCAAAACCGTATACCAACTTAGTCCAGCTTGAAAGGTTTCTAAAATTAAAAACTCAAACAAAGTAGGATCATCATAAACTGGTTTTCCCCATTCGTTATCATGATACTCTTTATACAAATCGGTTTTTTCGCACCAAGCGCAACGTTTTTTAGTCATTTATTAGTGGTTTTTCGTTATTATGAATGTATTTCTCAATTAAAAAATGACCTAAATAAATTAACGGTGTTAAGCAAATGGCAATCATTAATTTAAAAGAATATCCTGTTAAAGAAAATTCTATATATTGTTTAGTATTCCAAATTCCGGGTAAATAAAAAGCAATTCCGCCTACAATAAACGAATCAATTAATTGAGAAAAAACCGTAGAACCAGTGCTTCTCAACCAAATCATTTTTTCGCCAGTTCTCTTTTTGAAATAACTAAAAATCGTAACATCCAAAAATTGCGCAACTAAAAACGCAATTATCGAGCCAATTATAATCAAATTACTTTGTCCGAAAACGGCAATAAATTGTTCGTTACTAACAGGGCTTATTCCTTTGGCTTCTGGAATTTTCATCGAAAAAAACAAAATTATAAAACAATAAGCAATTAAGCCCGCCGTGATATAACTTAATCTTTTCACACCTTGTTTTCCGAAATATTCATTGATTAAATCGGTGGTAATAAACACAATTGGCCAAGGCAAAATTCCCATACTTAGTACAAAAGGACCAACTTGAATTAGTTTTCCACCAATGAGTTCCGCTGTAATGGCGTTGGTAATGAAAATTCCTGCTAAAATAATATATACTATTTCCTTTTTAGTTCTTAGCATTTATTCTTCGTAATAATCTGTTTCCTCGTAGCTATTTCCACGACCATTTGAAAAACTCACACGCAAATGATTGTCATTTAACGATTCGTTAATCATTGTTTTCATAAGCTGTTCAATTTCTTTATCTTCAATAATTTTCTCATCATCAAACCTTCTAAATGCTTTTAAATTCAGTTTATTATTTTCATCGTGAACGAAAGCAATTGCTGTTAATTTCTCAGAATTTTTCCCGTAAGAATCATTTTCAATATCAATTTTTTTATAGAAGAAATATGAAATTTTCTTGTCTTTCAAAGTGATTACTTTCTCCTCTAACATTACTATTGAATCATTTTTTTCATTGAAATCCTCGTAATAATGAATCGCGGTTTTTACGATAGTATCTTTACTAAACTTGTTCAACTCATCAAATTGTTTATTATGATATAACATTTGAAAAGCAGTATATTTTGTTTTTGGGTTTTCAATTAATTTTTCAATTGACTTCTTATCTAATTTTTTATTTCTTGCTAATTCTCTGTTAGCAATAGCAATATTTAAATCATCGATATTCAATTTCTCCGCTTTTTGATACAATTGACTAATATCTTTTTCATTTTTAAACGGATATAAAATAGACAAATAACTATTCAAAGCATCCACTGGCGCACCATCTTCATCTCTATAATTGTATTCATCTTCCTCGCTGGCATCATCTTCAGATTTCCAGCTTAACAAACGTTTGTATTCTAATTTAGCATTCGTCAACAACATCTTTTTGTATGATTTTAGTTTTTTAGATTGTGCTTTTTCAGAATTTAACAGCACTTTTACGAAATCTACGATAGGCTCATGATATTCATTAATGCTGTAATACTCCAGAATATTAGGATATAAAACTTGCGAATTTTCTAAATCAGAAGTAAACAAATTAAACAAACCTGAAATTACATAACTATCAGAAATAGGTAAATCGTATTCTAATAATTCTGCGATTTTTTTGTAGGCGATTTTACTTTTTTGAAACGTTAACGCTCTTAAAATTGAAAATTGTATTTGCGTAGAAACATCTTGTGCTTTGTACGCTTGCTCTAAAAACGGAATAACTTCTGTAGCTTTTAAAGCTCCAATACTTTCGTACAAATCTCCTTTAAATTCCATTTCTTCTTTACGGAATTCGAAATTTTCAATTAAGGCTTTCAATTTAGAGAAATCAGCTTCTTCAATTCTTAAATCACTAAATGATTTTATTGCCGAATACCTAATACTGTCGTGTTCGCTATTCAAATCTTCTTCAAAAAGGTTAAATTTATTCTCAAAAAAGGTTCTAGATGTAATTTTATCATCTATTTTAAAACTATTAAACACTTTTTCAACAAAAGGATTGTCATTTTTATAATTTTTATCAACTAAGGTTGCCAACGTGTAATATTCTCCTTTTTTAAGTACGATTTTATATTTTATAGCCTGAATACTTTTAGGTTTCGTAGCTAAAACTTCTAACACATAATAATCATTTGCTTCGTCTTTGAGAAATTTTTCATTGGTTAGCTCTAATTTTTGATCATGAGACAAGGCTAATGTTTTATCCCAAGTTGTAGATTCATAATCTAACGGATTGAATTTCTCTCCTTCTTTTTCCTCATTTAAATTGGCTACTGAAGCAAAACTTGAGGCATCGCTAGCCGCTACCGCATCTACAACAGCTGTCGCATAATCAACATTTCTGTAATCGTTATTTTGAGAGAATTTTCGAGATTCGAAATCTGTTGTAATGTTTTTCTTTACTCTGTTGAATAATGAATCTAAAACGGCATAGCTTTCATATCTATGTGGTTGCGAATAGGTAATTTCCACTACATTTTTATTCGGAGAAAAAATTTCGAACGATTTAAATTTTACTTCGAAATGATTGGTTTTGTTCGCATCATCGTATCGCTTTTTTCTGTCGAATTTAAAATCTAAATACTCGTTTTGTTGTTTCGGAATTTCCACAGAAAAATGAGCCGTAGAATCTTTAAATGTTTTATACACGATTTCTTCTTTTGCTGGAGTAATTTCAAAGGAATTAAAGAACATATCTACCTTGTTTTTAGAAGCATTTACAGTTCCTAACAAATAATATTTGTTTCCTTTTAATACCGATTTTAAATAAATATTTTTCTCTTTCAATTTCGATTGAGAAGTAAATTCAAACTTATTTTTATCGAAATGCGTTTGAGTAGAATCTAATTCATGCGTATTGTAAAACTCGTAATGCATTCTTTTCAATTCGTATTCTGAATCTTCCAAATTGGAAATATCCATTAACGTGCTTTCCATCAAAAAATAGTGCGCGTTTTCTTGCTCATCGAAAGCGTAAATTTCTGTATCTTCTAGTTTCTTATTATCATTTTTATTTCCCACGAAAGAATAATAAGAAGGCATTTTCACTTTGAAATTCTGCTTATTTGGAATAATATTTACAAATTCTTGTTTGTACGATTTGATTTTGATGTTGTTATACACCTCATCTTCATATTTTCTAACATAATCACCTTCACCGCTCATAATTACGGCTATGATTTCGAGTGGTGTAATGTAATATCTATATCTTTCGTTCTTTCCAGTTTTAGTTTTACTTTTAATATCGTACACAAAATTATTTTTTTCTTGGTACGCTTTTTTCTCTAAAATATCACCTGGTATGTTTTCGAAAAACAAACTATCTAATGTTTTATGATTGAATTTTTCATCTTTTTTACTGATAAAATCTTTCAACAACATACGTTTTACATTGATATAACCACCATTTCCTAAATCTGGAGATTCTAAATTTTCTTCGTTTTTTAACACTAAAGGAAATAAAGGCAAGGAAACCATTTCATCTGAAGTGGTATTTACTTCAAAAACAGGTTTTACAAAATAATCTTCAATTTGCTTTTTTAGTTTTTTTCCTTTTTCAGTGTATTCTGAGATAATTGGGGTTACAGTATATCCTTTTCTGCGTAACATCTCAATCATTCCGTTTTTTCCTGGCAAATGTGCGGCACCAACAGCTGCGAACAAACTTCCTGTTTTCATAATAGAATCCATACTTTTAGACATCACTTCATTTCTATCAAATAGCATGGCTTTGTTGTATGATTTTGGTGAAGAAAGCATATTTAACGTATCAATTAAATCTAAATCTTTTTCTCTATACGCATCTCTTAAAACATCCGCATACGAACGTTTTTTTAAGATTTTCAAAAAGGCTTGCTTGTTTCCATCCACTTCACTTCTATCCATTTCCGCTTGCGCTTTTTCTATATTTAAAGTCGTCGTTTTTACATTTTCTAAGCCTAACGTTTTTTTACCATATTTTTTTCCAGTTCTGTAGATGAACATATCTAAATAAGTATCTTCTTGATATTCTTGATTGGCTTGATTGGTTCGAGATAATAATCCAATTAAGTTATAATTTGAACCTCTAAAAAGAGAATACAAATAATCTTTTTCTATAGGTGAAGTATAAAAATTAGAATAGAAATTTCCATTGGTTTTGGTTGATCTGTAAAAGCTGAACAAATCGTATAATTCTGTCCAAGTATTTGGTTCACTTTCATTTGCAATATAATCCGAAGCTAATAATTTTTCGAAAAAAGAATCCGATAAATGAAATGAAACCTTGTCGGAAACGTGCATAGTTCCGTACATATAAGATTTTTTGGCTAATCCGTTTCCAGAAATTTCCCAAAATAAACTTTGATATTTTTTTTCTTGTGCAGAGGCAGTAATTGACAAAAAAGTCAGTAAAAATAAAATCTTCTTCAAAACGAATGATTATTTAGTTAAATAACCCCAAATATAACAAATAGTAATAAACTTTTTGAGGATTTAACAATTGTTATTTTAAAGATGTAACATTTTAAAATTTCTTCTACTAATTTAAAAAACTAAAACTAGAAAATTATGAATGCTCACGAAATAGATTTCCATATTTATGGAGAAGAAATGCAATATGTAGAAATTGAATTAGATCCACAAGAAGTAGTAATTGCCGAAGCGGGTGGATTTATGATGATGGAAGATGGTATCAAAATGGAAACCATTTTTGGCGACGGAAGCACACAACAACAAGCTGGATTTATGGGGAAATTACTTTCCGCTGGAAAACGCGTTTTAACTGGAGAAAGTTTATTCATGACCGCTTTTCAAAACCAAGGAAACGGAAAAAAGAAAGTTTCTTTTGCTTCGCCTTATCCTGGAAAAATCATCGCAATTGATTTAAAAGCCTATAATGGAAAATTCATTTGTCAGAAAGATGCTTTTTTGTGTGCGGCAAAAGGCGTTTCTGTTGGAATTGAATTTTCTAAAAAAATTGGAAGAGCTTTGTTTGGCGGAGAAGGTTTTATCATGCAAAAAATTGAAGGTGATGGAATGGCATTTGTACATTCTGGAGGAACTTTAGCAAAAAAAGAACTAGCACCAGGAGAAGTAATGCGAATTGATACAGGTTGTGTAGTAGGTTACACACAAGATGTAGATTTTGATATTGAATTTGTTGGCGGTATAAAAAATACCATTTTCGGTGGAGAAGGAATGTTTTATGCAACACTTCGCGGACCAGGAACGGTATTTGTACAATCCTTACCATTTAGCCGTTTAGCCGGAAGAATTTTAGCTAACGCCCCACAAAACGGAGGCGGAAAAGAAGAGGGAAGCTTGCTTGGAGGAGTTGGAAGATTATTAGACGGAGATAATTTTTAAAATAAAAAGGCGGCCAATGGCCGCCTTTTTCAATATTTAAATTTTTACTTCTTTACTTTTTTAATTCCCATATTAAATAATGTAAACGCTTGCATATCGACTTGTTCGTTAATGATGGCGTCGGTTGATTTTCCAGCTCCGTGACCGGCATTTACATCAATTCTAATTAACATAGCTTGTGAACCTGTGTACTTATCTTGCAATTCTGCAGCAAATTTAAAACTATGCGCTGGCACTACTCTATCATCATGATCACCAGTCGTAACAAGTGTTGCTGGATAATTCACCCCTGATTTTACATTATGCACTGGAGAATATTTTTTGATGTATTGAAACATTTCTTCACTTTGTTCTGACGTTCCATAATCATAAGCCCAACCTGCTCCAGCGGTAAAAGTATGGTAACGTAACATATCTAAAACACCAACCGCTGGCAAAGCGACTTTAAACAAATCTGGACGTTGTAACATCGTTGCTCCTACTAATAAACCACCATTTGAACCACCTTTTATCGCTAAAAATTGAGAAGATGTATATTTTTGTGCGATTAAAAATTCGGCCGCAGCTATAAAATCGTCAAATACATTTTGTTTTTTTAATTGAATTCCTCCATCATGCCATTCTTTTCCGTATTCGCCACCACCACGTAAATTCGCCACAGCATACACACCACCGTTTTCTAACCAAACCGCATTTGAAATACTAAAAGCCGGAGTTAAACTCACATTAAATCCACCATAACCATATAAAATAGTTGGATTTTTTCCGTTTAATTTCAATCCTTTTTTATGTGTAATAATCATTGGAATTTTAGTTCCATCTTTCGACATATAGAATACTTGTTTCGATTCGAAATTTTCTGATTTAAAAGCTACATTAGGTTTTTGATAAACCGAAGAATTTCCTGTTTTCACATCAAAGGCATAGATAGAACTTGGCGTGGTGTAATTCGTAAATGAATAATATAACGTTTTCTCTTCTTTCTTTCCTCCAAAACCAGAAGCCGTTCCAATTCCAGGCAATTTGACTTCGGCAATCATAGCGCCATCATAATCATATTGTTTCACCACAGAAATGGCATCTTTCATATAATTTGCAAAAATGTAATTTCCACCAGTTGAAACAGATAACACATTTTCTGTTTCAGGAATCACTTCTAACCAATTTGGCAATTCTGGGTTATTCGCATCAATAATCATCACTTTTTTATTTGGCGCATTATTATTTGTTAAAACATATAATTTGCTTCCGCGATTGTCAATAATATCATAATCGTAAACCATGTTATCCACTAACGTTTTAATCTCAAATTTTGGCTTTGTTAAATCTACTAAATACAATTCATTAGAACTTGTGGCGTTGGCAGCTGAAATTACTAAATATAAATTATCTTCCGTTACGCTTCCACCTACATATCTTCTTTTTATATCTCCACCAAAAACTACTTTATCTTCCGATTGAGCAGTTCCTAATTTATGATAATACAGTTTATGTTGATCTGTTTTGGCAGATAATTCACTACCTGTTGGTTTGTCGTAACTCGAATAATAAAAACCTTCATTTTTATACCAAGAAACACCGCTGAACTTCACATCAACTAATGTTTCTCCAATTTTTTCTTTTGTAACAGCGTTCAACACGATAACTTTTCGCCAATCTGAACCTGCTTCTGAAATTTGATAGGCTACTAAACTTCCATCTTGTGTGAAATTAATTCCGGCTAAAGAAGTCGAACCATCTTTTGAAAACGTATTCGGATCTAAAAAAACTTCTTCTTTTCCAGAAGCGTCTTTTCTATACAAAACCGATTGATTTTGAAGTCCATTATTTTTATAGAAATACGTATATTTTCCTTCTACGAATGGCGCAGAAATTTTTTCGTAATTCCATAATTTTTCCATTCTGGCTTTGATATTTTTTCGGAATGGAATTTGGTCCAAATACTTATAAGTTACTACATTTTGAGCTTTTACCCAACTTTCCGTTTCCGTACTTCTGTCGTCTTCTAACCAACGATAAGGATCTGAAA
>Ga0156297_1102_pt1 | contig 28273 bp, 30 predicted proteins | sample RifCSPlowO2_12_FD_107945 | JGI IMG/M metagenome (GOLD analysis project Ga0156297, IMG submission 107945) | Flavobacteria bacterium RIFCSPLOWO2_12_FULL_31_7
TGCTCAATATTATATTTTATTAACAGCTTACGACGATTTGTTTTCGGATGATTATATTTTACCATTTGGGAATTTACGCGAAAGTGCAATGGGTAAAAAAAGAGCGAATTTAGTTGTGGTTACCAAATGTCCTGCCACAATTACCAAGCAAGAACAAGAAAATGTAAAGCGTAAATTGAAAGTGAAAGTTCCGGTTTTCTTTACTTCAATTGATTATGATACAGAGGTTTTTGGATCAGAAAATTCAATGGAGGTTTCAAATTTGATAGCTCAAGAAAAAATAATTGTAGCTGGAATTGCCAAACCTAAATATTTTGTAGATTATTTAAATTCTGGAAACGATAAAGTATTAATTTATCCAGATCATCATAATTTTTCGAACCAAGAAATTTCTGAATTAAATGTTTTGGCTCAAGAAAAAATAGTAGTTACTACCGAAAAAGATTTCGTACGTTTAAATGGAAAGATTAATTCTGATAGATTTTTTTATTTACCAATACGAATTAAGTTGCTTCATGAAGAAGCTCTTTTTAAAGATATAATTAAAAATTGGGTTAAAAATTATTTAACGTAAGAACTAATTACATTGTAAAAATGTTCCGGCGCAAAAGGTTTAGTAACTACGTCATCCATTCCAAAAGAAAGTAACATTTCTCTATTTTCATTTAATGAAATAGCAGTTAGTGCAACTATAGGTGTAGAAGTGTCGAATTTTCTAATTTCAGCTGTAGCTTCGGTTCCGTTAATTCCTGGCAAGTGAACATCCATTAAAACCAAATCAAATTTATTGTTTTGCATGGCAACAATTGAATCTTAACCGTTGTCAATAATCGTACAAATCATACCTTTGTTTTCTACCATTTTTTTGGTAATCATTTGGTTAATTTTATTGTCTTCTACTAATAAAACGGTTTTGCCTTTTAGGTTTTCGTGTGAAATAACCTGATTTGTTTCAATGCTTGAGATAGTTTTCAAATCAGACTTGTCAAAATCTAAATTGAAAAAGAATTTAGTTCCTTTATTAACTTCACTTTCTAAATGAATTTCGCTACCTAGTATTTCAATAATTTTTTTCACAATCGAAAGTCCTAAGCCAGTTCCGCCATAGGTTCGGTTAATTTCAACAGATCCTTGTGAAAAACTATCGAAAATATTTTCAATTTTATCTTTTGGAATACCAATTCCGTTATCTTGTACAACAAATTTTAAAGTGACTTTGTTGTTTTTTTCTTTAACGGTTTTTATTTTTAAGCTTACATCACCGTTTTTAGTAAATTTAATAGAGTTGTTAATTAAATTGATTAAAATTTGCGACAATTTTGTGGGATCACCAATTAGGTTTTCATGGCCTTGAATGTCTAAATCTAGTTTGAAATTAATGTTGTTTTTACTGATAAATCCGCTAAAAGACTGATTGATATTGTTAACTAATTCAACTAAATTGAATTTGATTTTTTCAATATGAACGTTATTGGATTCTAATCTGTTAATTTCTAAAATGTCATTAATAAAACTCAACAAATAATTTCCTGAAAATTCTAAAGATTTCAAATAGTTTAACTGACTGGCTTTTGGTTTTTCTTGTAACAATAAATAAGTAATTCCGTTTATTGCATTCAACGGTGTTCTTAACTCATGACTTACCGTTGATAAAAATTCTGATCTGGCTTTAGAAGCAAATTCGGCCTTTTCTTTTTGTTCGGTCAGCTCTTTGTTTTTTTCTTGTAAAAGGCGGTAAGTGTAGGTTCTAATTTTATTGTTTTTATATAATGAAAAACTTAGTAGCGATAAAATAGCGATTAAAACAATACTCATAATGCTAATTAATCTCGAAAAACGTATCGATTTTAATTGGTCACTTTTTTCTTTTTCTAGCTTTTCAACAATTTCTAATTGATTGTCGTGCTCTTTTTTGTTCACCAATAATTCCGTATTAGCTTGATTAGAATTGTTTTTAATTTCGTTTAAAGTTAAAAATTCTTTTAAATAGAAATTGGATAATTTATAATCTTCTAATTTTTCGCTGATTAAAATAAGGTTGTTAAGGATTTTCTTTTTAGAAATTCCTACCGAATTATTTTCCACCAACTCCAATGCTTTTTTAGAATAATCTAGAGCTTTTTGGTAGTTTTTTTGCAGGTAATAAATTTTACTTAATTGATAAACGGCTTCTACTTTGCTGCTTTCAATGTCTTTATTGTTATCGGCAATTTTCTTAAAAACATGAATGGCTTCATCTAATTTATTACTGGCTTTTAAAGTCAGTCCTTTTTGAAGTTCTAGCAAAGGAAAAGCATCACTGGAATTGATTTTGTTGTAAATGATATACGCTTTATCAAAATACATTTTCGCAATTGTGAAATTTCTCTTTTCAAGATATAAAGTTCCTAGTGCATAGTTGGTTTTAGCTACTTTTGATGAGGAAATTTTGTTTAATTCGTAATAATTTGAACACTTTATAAAGTTGATTATGGCGTCATTATAGTTGTTGTTTTCTAGATGTAAACTACCTAAAAAATAGTAGCAATCATATAGTTTTTCGTTGTTATTGTTAGCTTTTGAATAATCGATTGCTTTTTGAACATATTTAATAGCGTCTTTAGAATTGTATTTTTCTTCGAAAGAATAATTCGCTAACTCTAAAAAATAATTAATGCTGTCAAGATTGTTTTTCTTACTTTGAGAAAAGGTAAACAGGGAGAAAAAAGTAAGTAAGAAAAAGAGTTTTTTCATTATTTGTTTTCAAAACTTGAAATTATAGTGGCTAAAATTAATGATTTTTTTTTGATAAAAAAAGTATTAAATCCACAATACGAGAGGAATAGCCTATTTCGTTATCATACCAACCTACAATTTTTACCATTTTATCTATTACAGATGTAAGTTGTGCATCAAAAACACAAGAGTTAGTATTTCCAATAATATCAACAGAAACTATTGGGTCTTCTGTATATGCTAAAATGTTTTTCAATTCGTTTTCGGATGCCTTTTTGAAAGCTAAATTAATCTCTTCAATAGAAACTTTTCGATTTACATTGAAAGTAATATCTGTTAAAGAACCATCTGGAACCGGAACACGAATTCCGCAACCACCAATTTTACCATCTAATTCTGGGAAAATTTTAGTTATTGCTTTTGCAGCGCCAGTTGTAGTTGGAATTATTGATTGCGAAGCACCTCGAGCACGCCTTAAATCTTTATGTGGTTGATCGTGTAAACTTTGATCAGTGGTGTAGGAGTGAACTGTTGTAATGTAAGCTTGCTCAATACCGCACAATTCTTGAATTATTTTTAGCATTGGCGCCGCATTATTTGTTGTACAACTTGCGTTAGAAATAATGTTTTCCGAACCGTCCAAAATATGTTCATTGACACCTAAAACTACTGTTTTTATTTTGTCATCTTCTGGCGGAGCGGATAAAATAACTTTTTTGGCTCCAGCCGAAAGGTGTAATTGTGCGGTTGCTGTAGTTTTAAATTTACCAGTAGCTTCAATTACAAAATCGATACCTAAAGCTTTCCAAGGTAATTTAGAAATATCACTTTCGTGGAAAAATTGAAATTTTAAATCCTCAACAATTAAAGTTTCGCCTTCAACTGAAATATCACGATTTAAAACACCATGAATACTATCATATTTCACTAAATGACTCATGGTTTTTATATCCGCAATGTCATTAATAGCAACAACTTCTATATTAGGATGATTGAGTAATAATCGGAACAAATTTCTTCCAATTCTTCCAAAACCATTTATGGCGATTCTAATTTTTGTGTTTTGATTCAAAATCTATTTGTGATTTTAGTGAATGTGTTTTTCGGCATGATAAGAAGAACGTACTAACGGACCACTTTCCACATGAATGAAACCTAATTCTTTTCCGATCTTTTCGTATTTTTCAAATTGCTCTGGCGTGATGAATTCTTTAACAGGTAAATGTTTTTTACTTGGTTGTAAATATTGACCAATTGTAACTACATCAACTTTTGCTTCTTTTAAATCGTGTAACGTCTGAATTACTTCTTCTTCTGTTTCTCCTAAACCTAACATGATCCCCGATTTGGTTCGGTTTAAACCTTGTTCTTTTAAGTATTTTAAAACCGCTAAACTTTTGTCGTATTTCGCTTGAATTCTAACTTCACGAGTTAATCTTCTTACGGTTTCTATATTGTGAGAAACTACTTCTGGAGCCACTTCAATAATTTTATCTAAATGTTTTTCACTTCCTTGAAAATCTGGGATTAGAGTTTCTAAAGTAGTTTTTGGGTTCATTCTTCGGATAGCTTTCACTGTTTCTGCCCAAATAATGGTTCCCATATCTTTTAAATCATCTCTGTCCACACTAGTAATTACAGCATGTTTGATGTTCATGATTTTAATGGAACGTGCTACTTTTTCTGGTTCTTCCCAATCTACATTTTCAGGACGACCCGTTTTTACACCACAAAATCCGCATGAACGGGTGCAAATATTTCCTAAGATCATAAATGTTGCAGTTCCTTCACCCCAACATTCACCCATATTTGGGCAACTTCCAGAAGCACAAATAGTATTCAGTTTGTATTTGTCTACTAAACCTCTAAGTTCAGTATATTTTTGTCCAACCGGTAATTTTACACGTAACCACTTTGGTTTTGGAGTAGGAGGAAATACGCTTTCTGTAGCCATAATTTTATTCTAAATTCTGAGTACAAATATACGAAACACATTAAAAACAAATGAAAAGTTTAGATTATATTTTTCTATGGTAATATATCAATTGTTTTTGTTGAATTGTTTTTGAAAATGTAAAGTTTTATTAGTTTGATATCATAAAAAAACCACAAAATAAAATGCATTTCGTGGTTCTTAAAATTAAGATGTAGTTGAAATATTATTCTTCAGTTTCAACAAGTTTAATTTGTAATGGAAGTCTTTTTTCACTTCTTACAATTTCACCGTTTACTTTCCCTGGTGTCCATTTTTTATTCATTGCTTTTAAAACTCTAATCGCTTCTTTTTCTAGAGCTTTGTCGCCTTTACTCACCATTCTAATGTCGGTCATTGAACCGTCTTTTTCAATGATAAAAACCAATTCAATTGATAATACATCTTTATTGAATGAATTTGGAATTTTATAATTTTCTGCGATAAAGCTTCTGAACTTATTAATTCCTCCTGGGAAGCTAGCTTCTACTCCAAAAGTTCCTTTATAAATAGTGTTTGTTGAAGGGGTTTCTGTTCCGTTTCCACTTGTTGGAGCGGTTGGAGTTGTAACGGTTCCTTCTGGATTTCCAATTGGTCCAGGATTTCCATTTTCTGTTCCGTTTGGATTGTAAGGTGTTGTAGTATCTGGTTTTTCAGGTTCTACAATTGGCTTTACCGTTGGCTTTTCAACAACTACAGGTGGTACTTTATTTGGAGTTAAATTTAACTTCGGATTATCTGTTCCTTTTCTTATAATTGGTTTAGGAGTAGCCATTGGAGTAAGTTCAACAATTGTTACAATTTCTGGTAACTTGTTTGGCTCAGGATTTGTTTTTGGTTTTGAAGCTGGAGTTGTAAATGAAAACAATCCAATTCCAAAAGCAATAGTTCCGAAAGTGATAAGCATGGCTTTTATTGTAGTTGCATCACTTTCCTTTCTTAATTGGTAAGCACCGTAAGCTTTGTTTCGGTCTTCGAAGGCGATTTCTAGCCATTTTTCGTCTTGTACGTTGAAGTTTGACATAATATATAGTTTTTAAGGTTGATACTTGCGTATAATTTAAACCTTATGAAATAATCGTGCCAAAAATTCAAGCAAATAGTAATTTTATTGAATTATTCTGTGTATTCTAGATCGATATTGTGAGTTTCTGCAATGGTTAAAGTGGCGTAAATGGCCAGAATGAATACAATTATTCCAACAATAATGGCGCTATTAATTACTCCAGAACTGGGTTTGAAAAAATCAAATCCAATTAACATTACAGGTAATAATCCTCGAACCATATTCGGAATCGTTGTTGCGGCGGTACTTCGGATATTTGTACCGAATTGCTCTGCGCCAATAGTAACAAACATAGCCCAATATCCTGTTCCTAAACCAAACCAAGCGCAGAAAAAGTAATAAGAATTCTCAGTTTTTGCCATTCCTGAAAGTAATAATGAAACTCCAACTATCGTGAAAAGTAACATATAAAAAATGGCTTTTTTTCTCGATTTTAAATAATGCGAAATGATGCCACTGGCAAAATCACCAGCAGAAATTCCAATATAAGCCCACATGATAGCTTTTCCTGGAACCAGATTTTCAATTCCCATTGCTGTTGCGAACTGATTCGCCATTAAGGCTAAAATTCCGATGCAATACCAAGTTGGCAAACCAATTAAAATACATTTTAAATATTTAGTAAAACGTTCTTTTGAATTGAAAAGCATCAAGAAATTTCCTTTTTTTACAGAGGAATCATGCTCAATATCTTTGTAAATTCCAGATTCTGAAACACTAACTCGTAAAACTAATAAAACCAAACCTAAAGCGCCACCAATAAAATAAGAAGTAGTCCATTCTGAAGTCATTTGAACGGTTAATTGTGCGACAACTGCGCCTAATAATCCAAAACCGGCAACTATTGAAGTTCCGATTGCTCGTAAATTTTTAGGTAACGATTCGGAAACTAAAGTGATTCCAGCTCCTAATTCGCCAGCTAAACCGATTCCGGCAATAAAACGCAATGCAGCATAAATTCCCACTATGTTTTCTTGAGGAAATTGCGGTAAAAATCCGCAGGCAATATTCGCTAAAGAATACACCAATATCGAACCAAATAATACAGAAAGTCGTCCTTTTTTATCACCTAAAATTCCCCAAAGAATTCCTCCAATTAGTAAGCCCGACATTTGCCAGTTTATAATAGTTGTGCCTACTTCGTCCGCGTTTAATCCTAATGAGTTTAAACTCGGCACGCGCACAATTCCGAAAAGTAATAAATCGTAAATATCTACAAAATACCCTAAGGCTGCGATAACAACAGGAATTGAAAAAAGATGTTTTAGTTTTTCAGAAAAAGTAAAGTTTTCCATATTGGTTTTTAAATTTTGCCAAACCTAATGAAAATTTTGATGAAGAGAAAATCTATTTTCCGCTAATAATTTCTGCTAATAATTTTTTAGCACGAAGTAATTTGATTTTGATGTTATTTAGTGGTTCATTTAACTGTTCCGCCATTTCTTGATAACTCATTTCTTGGAAATAACGTAACTGAATCACTTCTTGATAGGCTGGTTTTAATTGTTTAATTTGCTGAAGTAATTTAGATAAATTTTGTTCAGTAATGATGATGTCTTCTACAGTTGGCGAATCGTCTAAAACTTGATTGGCGATGCTGTCTTCTTCATCAGTAATTTCAAGAAATAACGTCGATTTCTTCTTGCGAAGCATATCAATATGGACATTTTTTGCAATCGTAATTAACCAAGTATTGAAGCCGAATTCAGGATTATAAGTTCCGATTTTGTCAAACGCTTTGGCGAAAGTTTCTATAACGATGTCGTCTGTGTCGGTTTCGTTTTCTGTACGTTTCAGCATATAACCGTACACTTCATTCCAATAAAAATCGAGAAGAAAAGTAAAAGCAACTTGGTCGCCCAATTTTGCCTTTTGTATGTTTTTAAGTATTTTTTCTTGTTTTACTTCCAATGTATAGGTTTGAAAATTAGATTAGTAAAAGCTACTCTAATTTGTGTAATGATTAAAATGACTTCAAAAATTGGATACCAAATAATTACATCTTTTTCGTTCAATTTTGCTGCTCCATAGCCAAAAACTATCCAATTAAAAATATATCGGAAGCCTAAAACGCTTGCCACAATAATCCAATTATATTGGAAAGATAGCAAAATTATTGCCAAAGTGATGCAAAGAACTTGCGAAATAAAAAATAAAGCCAATTGAAATTTATCAAAACCTTTGTATAATTTGGCTGTAGAAACGTGTCTTCTTTTTTGATTAAACCATTCTTTATAAGTGGTTTTTGGTTTAGAATACGTAAAACCTTCTGGATTATAACAAATTGTTGTGTTTGATTTATTTGCAGCTTCGTTGATGAATAAATCATCGTCACCAGAACGTACACGGATGTGATTGATAAACCCGTTTACATTGAAAAATTCTGATTTTTTATAGGCTAAATTACGACCAACTCCCATGTAAGGTTTTCCGATTTTCGCCCAAGAAAAATATTGAATGGCCGTTAAAACCGTTTCGTATCGAATGATTTTATTTAAGAAAGAACCTTTGATTTTATCATAAGCACCGTAACCTAAAACAATGGTTTTTTTAAATGAAAAATGGGATGTCATTTCTGTAATCCAGTTTTCAGAATTCGGACAACAATCTGCATCTGTGAATAATAAATATTCGTTTTTTGCAGCTTTAATTCCTAAAGTTAAGGCGAATTTTTTGTTTCCCCAAAACGCTTCGTTATTTTTAACTTTGACTAATTTAATAAACGAATATAGTTTTTCGTATTCTTCTAATAATTCTAAAGTGTCATCGCTAGAAGCATCATCAATTAAGACCAATTCGTAATTAGGATAATTTTGAGAAACTAAAATAGGAAGATGTTTTACTAACTTTTCATGTTCATTTTTTGCGCAAACAATTACCGAAACAGGAATGCTTTTTGGCGTTTCTTTCTTTGGTTTGACAAATGAAAAACGACTAAAAACAAACGCTTGGTACACGAATTGAATGGCGAAAAAAACTAAAAATGTAATAAAAAGTATAAGTAAAATTGTTTCCATGTTCCTTTTAAAAGTTGTGCAAAGGTAGCTTTTTTTGTTTAAAGTTTAAAGTTTCAGGTTTTGAGTTTATAAGGTTTTAAAAAATCGTAATTCCAACCACATAAATCGTGAATTATAAATTATTTTTCATTTCATTTGCAATACTTTTCGCATTTTCATTATCTATTTTTTCTAAATGTGAAATGATGCTTTTTTTATTGTTTTCGCTTTTGTTTTGAGATAATTTTTTAACCGCATCTATGTTTTCTACGATAATATTAAACGCTATTATTCCGATAGCTTGACGCATTGTTTCTTTAGAAAGTGATTTTGTAGAAATTGGGTTTTCGTTATTTTTCTCGTACTTATTTACCAAATTTTCTAAATGCAAAAGCTTTTGTTCTTCATTGAGAATTTCGATTTTTCCTTCCAAATGAACTGCTAAATAATTCCATGTTGGCACTTCTTCATAATCGTACCAAGAAGAAGAAATATAAGAATGTGCACCAGAAAAAATGGCTAAAACATTTCCATTTTCTTCAAAATTTTCACTTTGAGGATTGAGTTTCGAAATATGTCCAGATAAAATAAGTTGGTTATTTTCGCTTTCTTCAATAAACAGAGGAATATGTGTAGCATTTATTTTACCGCTGGATTGATTGATCAAAATAGCAAAACTATTTTCTTCTATGAAACGTAAAATTTCATTTCGATTTTCGTTTACATAAATATCTGGTATGTACATTTTGTTATTAATTTATCCCGTTGGGTGTAATTATTAAAATTGATATTGTTTTTTTATTAGCCACGAATTCTCTAATATAAAAAAAAATAACAAACGTAAAAATTAGTTCATCTTTGATGAAAATTCGAATTAAATCGAAAAGTTAATCCGAAAAATTCGAAAATTCGCGGCTAAATTATTTCTAGTTTAAATTTTCACTTCGTAAATCGTAAATTAAATCACATTCACTTCGGCTTCAATACTAATTCCGTATTTATCTTTTACAGTTTTTTGTATATTTTGAGCTACAGCCCAAATTTCATGTCCAGTAGCATTTCCGTAATTTACTAAAACTAACGCTTGTTTGGTGTGAATTCCTGCATCTCCGAAACGTTTTCCTTTAAATCCAGCTTGTTCAATTAGCCAGCCTGCAGGCACTTTTACGTGTGTTTCAGAAACTGGATAATGTGGAATTTCAGGATAATTGGCTTTGGCTTTTTCGTAAATTTCAATTGGAACAATTGGATTTTTAAAGAAACTTCCGCTGTTTCCAAGTTCTTTTGGATTCGGTAATTTGCTTTCTCGAATGGCAATCACAGCTTTGCTAACATCTTGAATTGTTGGGTTTTCGATGCCCATTTTTTCTAATTCGGTATCAATCGCACCGTAAGAAGTATTGAGTTTGTGATTGGTTTTTGAAAGTTTAAAAACAACTGATAAAATCACATATTGATTTTTTAATTCACCTTTAAAAATACTTTCTCTGTAACCAAATTGACAAGCTTTTTTATTGAAAGTGGTGATTTCTTGTGTGTCAATTTTCATGGCTTCGCAAGAAACAAAGGTGTCTTTAATTTCTACACCATAAGCGCCGATATTCTGAATTGGAGTTGCTCCAACATTACCCGGAATTAAAGATAAATTCTCAATGCCACCATAATTATGTTTAATGCAAAATTGTACAAATTCGTGCCAAACTTCGCCAGCATTTCCTTTTACCCAAACAAAATCTTCATTTTCATCAATTACTTCGATGCCTTTATTGTTGATGTGTAATACCAACGCGTCGATATTTTGAGTCAAAAGCATGTTACTTCCGCCGCCTAAAATAAAAAGTTTTTTCTGGTAGTTTTCTTTTAATACTACTGCTAATTCTGCTGGAGAATTAACTTCGCAAAATTCAGTTGCAAAAGCTTCAATTCCGAAAGTATTATATTTTTTTAACGATTGTTGTTGGGTGATATTCATGTTTTATTTTTTTCTGAAACTGAGACTAAAAACTTTTTACTTGGCTCTTTTTACTTTTTACTTGGCTCTTACAAAGCTTTTCTTAAATCTTCTTCGCTAACAAATTCGTTTTTAAAGAAGGTTTGCTTTCCGTTTTTAACTACGATTACTACTGGTAAACCTTGATAACCTAGTGCATTGAATAACGATTTGTTTTTATCCGCATCAATTCTGTGAATGATAACTTTGTTCGCCATTTCTTTACTCATTTTGTCTAAATAAGGAGCCATTTTTTTACAAGGTCCGCACCATTCTGCGTAAAAATCAATCACTACAGTTTTGTCGGAAATCATTAATTTATTGTAATCTTCCTGAGTCATTCCAGACCAAACGGCATTGGTTTTTGGATTTGCTTTTTCCCAAGCCATATAACCACCATCTAATTCGATAATGTTTTTAAAACCTAATTCCACTAAATGATTGGCTGCTTTTTTACTTCTTCCGCCACTTAAACAATAGACAAAAACTGGTTTCGATTTGTCTAAATTGGCTACTTGAGCATCAAAAGAATTACCATTCCAATCTACATTTTTAGCATCAGCAATTTTTCCGTTAGCATATTCACCTGGAGTTCTTACGTCTAAAATTTGAGCATCATCTGTTTTGGTGATTGTTGCTTTAAATTCTGTGGCATCTACACTTTTGTAGTTTTGACTGTTTGTGCAACTTATTGATAAAGTAATAATTGCAGTGGCGATAATTGTTCTTAAGTTTTTCATTTTTTTAATTGTTACGCAAAGATTCACGAAAAAATCGGAAAGGTTTGCAGAGTTATTATTTTATTTTCTGTACTTTTAAAAATCTAAATATTAAATATTTTATAACTTTTATGTGTTTGTTTGATAATGTTTTCTGTTCGTTCTGGGTGTGTGTCTGAAATAAAAATTTGACCGAATACATCATCATTTACCATATTTACAATTTGTTGTACTCTAAAGGCGTCTAATTTATCAAAAATATCATCGAAAAGCAAAATTGGTAAGGTTTTCGTGTGTTTTTTTATGAAATCAAACTGTGCTAATTTCAAAGCAATTAAAAACGATTTTTGTTGCCCTTGCGAACCAAATTTTTTTACAGGATAATCAGAAATATTAAACAAAATATCATCTTTATGAATGCCGACAGTTGTGTATTGTGTAATTCTGTCTTTTTGAAGATTTTGTTCTAATAAATCATCTAAAGTGTCGTGATGTAATTGGCTGTCATATTCAATTGAGACTTTCTCAGCATTTTCAGAAATCACTTCGTATAATTCTTGAAAAACAGGTACAAATTTCTCTAAAAATTCTTTTCGTTTCTTGAAAATAATTTGTCCGAATTCTGATAATTGTTCGTTGTAAATACTCAAGTTGTCAGCATCAAAAACCTGATTTAAAGCAAAATATTTCAGTAAAGCGTTTCGTTGTTGTAATGTTTTTTGGTAATTGATTAGTGTATTCAAATACGTTACATCAAAAGTTGAAATCACATTATCAATGAATTTTCTTCTGGTTTCACTTCCTTCGATAATCAAATCGGTATCACTTGGTGAAATAATCACAATCGGAATTAAGCCAATATGTTCTGAAAATTTCTCGTAAATCTTCCCATTTCGTTTTAAAACCTTTTTTTGTGCTTTTTTGTAACTGCATATAATTTGTTCGGTTCGGTTTTCTTTTTCGAAAACACCATCAATAACAAAAAAATCTTCACCATGTTTGATGTTTTGAGTGGAAAGTGGATTGAAATAACTTTTCCCTAAGGCTAAATGATAAATGGCATCTAAAATGGTTGTTTTTCCGATGCCGTTTTTTCCCACAATAGCATTAATCTTACTTTCAAACTCAAAAGAATTTTCAGCAATATTTTTATAATTGAGTAAAGATAGTTTTTTTAAAATCACGTTTTTATAGTAAAATGTGGCAAAAATTCCACTTGCGAGTACAAATGTAAGCTCAAATTTTAAAAATATAAATAAAAGAACTTTTAAATTTAAATAAAAAGTATATTTTTGCACCTCTAATAAAATTTTAGTTAAATGGCAACATATAATAAAAGAGGTTATAAATCACCAAAACCTGAAGTAGAAAAAGATCCTGCATTTGATACAACTGTAGAAGACGTTAATGTAAACGAAAGCGAAAGCACAACTGCTGGTGTTTTTAATACATTAGATGAAACGGCTAACAGAACAGAAGAATGGGTAATTAGAAATCAAAAAGCAATTTTAGGTGTTATTGCAGCTGTTGCAATTGGTACTTTAGGATATATTTTATTTGATAAATTTGTTTCTACACCAAAACAAGAAGAAGCGTTTAGAGATATGAATCAAGCACAAATGTACTTTCAACAAGCTGTTGATGCTACAGAAAAACAAGATTCATTATTTAAATTATCTTTAAAAGGTGGTGAAGGTAAATTAGGTTTCGAAGGAATTATTTCTGAATATTCAGGAACAAAAGCGGCTAATTTAGCAGAATATTATGCTGGAATGGCGTATTTAAATACTAAACAATTTGATAAAGCGATTGAACATTTAGATAATTTTTCTTCAAGTGAGAAAGTTTTATCAGCTTTAGCAATTGGAGCAAAAGGTGATGCGAATGCAGAATTAAACAAAAACGAAGAGGCTTTAAAATTATATGTTGAAGCAGCAAACGTGGATGATAACGATTTTGTAACACCAAGATTCTTATTAAAAGCAGCTAACTTAGCTATTGTTTTAAAGAAAAATGACGAAGCTTTAGGGTATTTAAAAACAATCAAAGAAAAATACGAAACTTCTCAAGAAGGAAGTACAGTTGATATTTTAATTGCTTCATTGGAAAAATAATGGCAACCGAAAATAAAAATTTATCTCAATACGATAAAAACACAATCCCAAACGCGAAAAATTTTCGGTTTGGGATTGTTGTTTCAGAATGGAACGAAAACGTTACTGAAGGTTTGTATAATGGTGTATTTACTGCATTGACAGATTGTGGTGCTTTGCCTGAAAATATCAATCGTTGGAATGTGCCAGGAAGTTTTGAATTGATTTTTGGTGCACGACAAATGCATGAAAAATTAGAATTAGACGCGGTTATTGTAATCGGTTGTGTTATTAAAGGAGAAACGATGCATTTCGAGTTCGTTTGTGAAGGTGTAACTCAAGGTATGAAAGATTTAAATTTACTTTATGATGTGCCAACCATTTTTTGCGTGTTAACTGATAATACGATGCAACAATCTATTGATAGAAGCGGAGGAAAGCACGGAAATAAAGGAATTGAAGCAGCAATTGCAGCTATTAAAATGATAGATTTAAACAAGAAATTCTAAATAAAATTTCTTAATAAAAATATAAAACTCTTCCTCTCTGAAGAGTTTTTTTTATATTTGGTAAAAAGGAATAGTAGCCAATAAATACCTTTATTTTGTTACTAACTTTTCCAAATTTCTAATTTTCGTACCACAAAAACCAGTTTAAAATTTCATAAATTTGTGGCATAATCAAAATAAAAACAAAGCAGATTAATGTCTGGAATTATTCAATTATTACCTGATCACGTAGCCAATCAAATTGCGGCGGGAGAAGTCGTACAACGACCAGCTTCTGTTGTGAAAGAATTGGTTGAAAACGCTGTTGATGCCAAAGCCACTGAAATTAAATTAATCGTAAAAGATGCCGGAAAAACCCTTATTCAAGTTATTGATAACGGTTTAGGAATGAATGTTACTGATGCGCGTTTGTGTTTTGAACGCCATGCGACTTCGAAAATTCGTCATGCGGAAGATTTATTTGCCCTACATACCAAAGGATTTCGTGGTGAAGCCTTAGCGTCTATTGCTGCGGTAGCTCACGTAGAATTGAAAACCAAACAAGATCAGGAAGAATTAGGAATTCATATCATAATTGAAGGAAGTAAATTAGTCACTCAAGAGGTGGCGGTTTTACCTAAAGGTACATCGTTTTTGGTTAAAAATTTATTTTTCAATATTCCAGCGCGACGCAATTTTTTAAAATCGGATAATGTCGAATTAAAACACATTATTGACGAGTTTGAACGCGTAGCTTTAGCGCATCCAAATATTGCTTTCACGATGATTAGTAATGGGAGCGAAGTGTTTAACTTACCAAGTTCTAATTACCGTCAACGAATTGTAAACATTTTTGGAGGAAAAACGAATGAAAAGTTAGTGCCTGTTGCCGAAAAAACCGAAATTTTAAAAATTAGTGGATTTGTAGGGAAGCCAGAATTCGCAAAGAAAAATAGGTCGGAACAATTCTTTTTGGTCAACAATCGATTTATTAGAAGTCCGTTTTTGCATCATGCCATCATGAATGCGTATGAAGGTTTACTTCGAGATAACAATCAGCCTAGTTATTTTTTATATTTAGAAGTCCCACCACATACAATTGATATTAATATTCATCCAACTAAAACAGAAGTAAAGTTCGATGATGAGCAAGCTTTGTATGCTATTTTACGCTCGACTGTTAAGCATAGTTTAGGAATGTTCAACGTAGCTCCCGTTCTCGATTTTGAACGTGATGCCACTTTAGATGTGCCTTATGATTATAAAGATAGAGTTTCGTCAACTCCAATTATTCAAGTTGATAGTACATTTAATCCATTTGCTACAGAAACTGAAACGAAGAAATATTCTGGTTCATCTGTTTCGTATTCAAAAACTACCCAATCGCAACCACATTGGGAAAGTTTATATACTGATTTAAAACAAGATACTTTTGAAGTTTCAACTTCTAATTTTGAAAATGAAGTAGTTGCCAGTAAACTTTTTGATGAAGCAATTGTAGAAAGTCAGACATTAATGTACCAATTTAATAGAAAGTATATTATCAAAAGTATGAAGTCTGGATTGTTGGTCATTCATCAAAACAGAGCGCATCAACGTATTTTATACGAACAATTTCTAACGAATATTACAGTGCATCAAGCTGCTAGTCAGCAATTGTTGTTTCCATTAGAAATTCAGTTTTCTAGAGAAGAAATGATGTATCTGAAAGAAATCCAACCGAATTTAGAAGGTATAGGGTTTGCTTTTGAAAAAATGGGATTAGATGAGGTAATTATTTCAGGTTTACCAGCTCAAATTTCAGATGCGGAAGTCAATGCCATTTTGCATGATTTAATTTATAATTTACAAGAAAATTTACCAGAAGATAGCTTCTCATTAAGTGATAGTATTTCTAAATTTATGGCGAAAAGTGTGGCTGTCAAATCAGGTAAGTATTTAAATACAATTGAATTAGAAAATTTAGTGAATGGTTTATTTGCCTGTAAAGATCCAAATGTTTCGCCATTTAATAAACCTATTTTTATTACATTAACCACAGAAGATTTAGATAAAAGATTTTAAGTATGTTCAATAATATGACACCGGTTGTAAAACAACTATTGATAATAAATGTTTTAGTTTTTATTTTGAGTCAGGTAATGCCTCAAAACTATGAAATGCTTTCTTTATATTATTTCGAAAGTGAAAAATTTAGATTTTGGCAACCTTTTACACATATGTTTATGCATGCTAAAATGCCAAATTTAATGCATATTTTATTCAATATGTTTGCTTTGGTTTCTTTTGGAACGGCTTTAGAACACTATTGGGGCGGAAAGAAGTTTTTATTCTTTTATATTGCTTGTGGTTTAGGTGCAGCAATGTTGCATATGGGAATGACGTATTACGAAGTTCATCACGGAATTGATGTTTTATCAAACGGCGTGTTTTCAAATGCTGATATTTCACAAATGCTAAAAACAGATATCATTGATGGTGACAAGATCTACTTAAAACCAATGATTGAGGCCAATCCTGAGATTTTTAATAAAATTCAAGATCCAAATTTTGATGGGCAAGCATTTTTAGAAACGATATCTAAAGCCTATGTCCCAGCAGTAGGAGCTTCTGGAGCTATTTATGGTCTATTAGTAGCTTTTGCAGTAATGTTCCCAATGGCAGAATTAATGATGATGTTTATTCCAGTGCCAATTAAAGCCAAATTTTTTGTACCAATTATTGTTGGTTTGGATTTATTTTCTGGGGTAACTGGTTTCTCTATTTTTTCTGGTGGTGGAAATATTGCCCATTTTGCTCACGTAGGTGGCGCTTTAACAGGTTTTATTTTGATGATGCTTTGGAAAAATAATAAGTTTACACATACAAGGTGGAATTAGAAATTTAAGTAAAAAGTAAAAAGAAACAGTAAAGACATTAAATGAATATTATAAACGAAATAAAACAACAATACAAGAATGGCGATGTAGCTCAAAAATTAATTTTTATTAATATTTTGGTATTCATTTTAAGCGCCTTCTTTTTTGATTTTATTTCGAATCAATTTCAATATCCAAATTGGTTGGCTTTATCTTCTGATTATAAAGAAGTTTTGTGGTTTCCTTGGACATTGTTAACTTATGGATTTTTACATTCGGAACCTATTCATTTAATTTTTAACCTTATTTTTTTATATTATATCAGTATTTTATTTTATACTTTTTTTAATGCTAGGCAATTTTTAACGGTTTACTTTTTAGGAAGTTTTTTCGCAGGATTGATTTTTGTGGCTTTTGGCTTTTTCTTTAATTATAACAATCTAATTGTGGGCGCTAGTGCTTCAATTATGGCAATATTTATTGCAGTGGCCACTTATGCACCTTATTATTCTCTTCGATTGCCTTTAATTGGTCATGTGAAAATCTGGCATTTAGCTGTTTTATATATTTTTATTGATTTAGCTCAACTATTATCTGAAAATACGGGCGGACATATCGCACATTTATCGGGAAGTGTGGTAGGTTTTGTTTTTGCAATGTTGATGAAAAAAGGAATTGATATTAGTGAAATATTTATCTTTAAAAAGAAAAAAAACACTACATTTAAAAAAGTTTATAAAAATAAACCCGAAAAAAAATACCAGTCGGTCCGAGTTTCTCATGTGAATTTTACACAAAGGCAGATTGATGAAATTCTAGAAAAAATCAGTAAATCTGGGTATGATAGTTTAACCAAAGAGGAAAAAGAATTTCTTTTTAAAGAAAATAAATAAGCGTGTTTAAAGGATTATCTTTCATTTCTAAAACCATGTTGTTTTTTAATGTAGTGCTTGCAATTACTACATTGATGGCTTATTTATTACCATTTTTAGCTCCAAAATGGTTCCCGATTTTAAGTGTTTTTAGTTTGTTCTTACCTTTTTTTTTAGTACTGAATTTATTGTTTTTTATATATTGGTTAATTCAACTTAAAAAATACATTTTCGTATCCGGTTTGATACTGTTGTTGGGAATAACCTTCATCAATAAATTTTACAATTTAAAACAGACTGAATTGCCAAAATCGGAAAATGATTTTACGGTTATGAGTTATAATGTGCGTTTGTTTAATAAATTTAACTGGAATCAAAAGGCCAATATTCCTACACAAATTGCGAAGTTAGTAGATGATAAAAATCCAGATATTTTATGTATTCAGGAATATTCAGACTTAGAAAAAACCCAGTTTTCAGATTATAAATTCAAACAAATTTTTAAAGAAGGCAAGAATATTATTGTTGGAAACGCTATTTTTTCTAAATATAAAATCATAGATAAAGGCGTGATTAATTTTCCTAATTCTACAAATAATGCAGTTTACGCTGATATTGTGAAGGAAAATGATACTTTGCGAATTTATAGTATGCACTTACAATCTATAAAAATTAGTACTGATATCGGAGATGATGAAATTCAGAAAATGGACGAATCAAAAACCAAATATATTTTTAGAAAAATCAGTGATGCTTTTACCAAGCAACAAGAACAAGCTTTATTATTAAAGGCACATTACAGAGAATGTAAATACAAAAAAATTATTTGTGGCGACATGAATAACAGTGCGTTTTCATTTGTGTACAGAACCATTAAAGGTTCGATGCAAGATACTTTTGAAACCAGTGGTGCTGGATTTGGAAAAACCTATAATTTCAAATATTATCCTGCTCGAATCGATTATATCTTTGCGGATAAAAACATGTTAGTTAAAAGTTTTGAAACTTTAAATGAGTTTTACAATAGTGATCATTTTCCTCTAATTACCAGGTTAGAAATTAAATAATATCTAAATTATATTTGTTTAAAAGTCCTCTTAAATTGTCATTTGAAAACTTCGCTTTATTTAAATTGTTGTTTTCTGGATCAATTGAAAAATTAACTGCAGTTGTAAAATCTGTTTTTTCTAAATTAGTGTTTTCGAAAATAGATTTTGATAAATCACATGAATCAAATTTTACAGAAGTTAAGTTACAACTTGAAAAATCAACATCCATAATTTTTGAATTATTAAATTTTGAATTTTTTAAATTCATTTTAAAAAACGAACACACTTTAAGTATACAAGTTTCGAAAGAAACTTCAAATAAAAAATCGTTACAATTTTCAAATTGCATTCCTAATAATGTACATTCCTGAAACGTAATTTCTTTAAATGAAGTGTGGTTAAGTGTTGGCGATTCAAAGTTACAATTGATAAACTCACAATTAATAAATACACTATTTGAAAGTATAGATTTACTAAAATGGCAAGAATTAAAAACACAAGAATCATATTCACCCGTTTCAAATGGTTCGTTGGAATAATTAATTTTGTCGAAAGTGGAATCAAGGATTAGCTTCATAGGATAAAAAAAACTGCTCAAAAAAGCAGTTTCGAATATATTAGTTTTCTTCTGTTGATTTTCTTTCTTTAATCCATTCATTCAAACGTTTACCATATTTAGATTTGGCAACTTTTGGATCTAATGTTTTATTAATTGTATCTAATAATTTCAAATTCGCATCAGGAATTTCAGTTAACGCGATATATGGAGACACTTCTGATTTCGGATTCACTAAAGCGAAATTGGCGGTATATAAATATTTTCGTACCGTTAATTTATCACGTTTGTTATTGATTTCTTCTGTAATTGCAACATCGTTTTTAACTTTGTTTTTAATTTCTTTTTCTAATAAATTTAAATTTTCATCATTTAAATTAGATTTTATCTTCAAGTATTTCTCATACACAATTTGATTCTTAGATCCAGATATTTTGGCATTTGCATAAAATCCTTGTAAAGTAGTTTCGATTTTCATTTTACCTGGTTCTGCAAAAAAGTGAATACTATTGTCAATAGATTCTGTTGTTCCTCGGTCTAAAGATAAATACAACATCTGAGGTTCATCTATTTGAAATTTAGTTTCAAAATCTGATTCTCCAGAAATAATAATACTATCAATGATAATTAAATTAGTGTCTTTAAGTTGTTGGATGTATAATTTTCCTTGTTTTAAACCTTCTACATTTCCAGATAATTCTACATTTCCAGTTTTGTTGTCCGATTTGCTACAAGCAAAAAGTAAAACTATAGTTGCGAATGCAATAAACTTTTTCATTTATTTATGTTTCATATTAACGAACTGCAAAGAAAATAAAAAAATCCTCAAATTAATAGTAATTTGAGGATTTTATATTTAAAGAGTTGAAATTAATTAGCCTTTTAACCAAGCGTTTTTAACAGCTTCTTTAGATTTGTCAGATGCTATAAATCCTGATTTTTCTTCTTTTGGTAAATTTACTTTTCCTTTTAAAATCATGTCTTTTCCATCTCTGTTTACAGTTACAGATATGGCATCACCATCTTTCCACGTGTCACTTGTTGCCAGTAAATCGTAAATATTGTCTAAGTTGTATTCTGTATTGTTAAATGATTTTAAGATATCGTTTCCTTTAATACCTAAACTGGTCATAAATACATTTCCACTTACATCTTCTAAAGCTTTAATTTGTTTGGTGCTTTGATTGATTGTTACTAAAGGAATTCTTCCATCTTTTAAGAATGGATTTCCAGAAATCATAGTTTTTGATTTTGAAACTCCCATTTTAGCAAAATATTCATCGTAAGGAATTGGTGTTTCACCGGCAACATATTTGTTTAAAAATTCTCCAATTTGTGGATAGGTAATTCTTGTAATGGTAGCGAATAATTCTTCATCATTAAAAGGTTTGTTGCTTCCAAATTCATTTGATAAATCTTGCATTAAGCTTAAAATTCCTCTTTGCCCGTTACTCAATTCTCTCATTTGAATGTCAATACACATCGCAATTAAAGCTCCTTTTTGGTAAACATTTAAGTATTGCTCTTTGTATGGTTGTTGTAAAACGTTTTTACTCATTTTAGTAAAACTCATTTTATCATTCATGTTGCTGGCTTCTTCAATTTTACCAGCCATTCTTTTGTAGAAATCTTCTTCAGAAATTAAGCCTTGATTTACTTGGAATAAGTTGGCAAAATATTCTGTAATTCCTTCATACATCCATAAATGTTCAGACATTTGAGGTTTGTTGAAATCGAAATAATGAATTTCTCTTGAATGTACGCTTAAAGGTGTTACAATATGAAAAAATTCGTGAGAAACTACATCTTTTAATTGTTCTTGTAAAGCTTCTAAAGGCATCATTTCTGGCATAACAACTGTAGTAGAAGTCATGTGTTCTAAAGCTCCAAAACCTTTAGCATCTTTTGCTTTCATGTCTGATAAATACAACAAAACAGTATATTTTTTATTCGCATTAAATTTTCCTAAGAATTTTTTTTGCGCTCTCATGAATTTTTCTGTTTCTGGAGTGATGTCTGCTGCTTTGTATTTGCCTGTTGGCGAATAAACACTAATGACAATATCCATTCCTTCTACATTAAATTCTGTATAATCTGGTTTACTGTACATGATCGGATTATCAACTAATTCTCCATATCTTGAAGCGTTGAAAACATCAATTTCACCACTTGGATTTGTGTCTACTAAAGAAGTTGCTCCCCATAAGGTTGTAGGATGTTTTACTTCTACAGTATATGAAATTTCAGATTTTCCTTCAAAATACCCTACAAAAGCATGAGTGTTTAGCATGAAATTTTCGCCAGCTTTAATGTTGGTTCCTGCAGGTGAGAAAATATCTTCACTTTCTCCAAATCCAGCCCCGCCTTCTGTATCAAAGGTATCGTTTACATAGTAAGTTACTTTTGCTAATTTTTTTGCGTCGTAAATAGTATATGAATTTTCATCCATTTTAGCAATTTTCAAAGGATTTCCTTTTTTATCATATGCTTTTACGTTTTCTACAAATCTTCCGTAATTATCTTCTGAATATGTTCCTGGAACAATTTTAGGAATATTAAAAGTGGTTGTTTCAGTAGTTATGGTAGGATTTGTAACAGTAACTTTTACTTTATCGTCAATTACATTTACTAAATCGATACTAACGGCAACATTCTCTTTTGTTGAGTTTGCTGCTGAAGTAACATTTGAAGTTTTACAACTCATCAAGAAAATTGCACAACTTAGTGTGATTAATACTTTTTTCATTTTTATTTTTCGATTGAATATTTATTTGAAATGATTAGTGTATTATTATTTGAAATTGTTACAAAAAAAAGTCCCGAAAATATATTCGGGACTTTTTTAATCAAATTTATTTTTAAAATAGTATTTACTATCTAAGTCGTCAATGTCATCTTCCAGACCATTTGGTTTAAAAGTTTTAGGTTTTGGTTTTCCTGCGGCGGCTTTCTTTTTCCAAAGTTCAAAATTATCTTTAGAAAGTTTTTTTCGCATAATTTCAGTCACTTCACTTTCCGTTAAGCCAAACTCTTCTTTAATTATTTCAAAAGGTTTTTTTTCCTCTTGAGCCATGCTAATTACGCGTTCTGTTTCTTCGTAATTTAGTTCAATCTTTTTACTTTTTCTCATTAGTGAAAAGCATAATTTATGGGTTATATTTTTTATTATCAAATGATGTTCCAATATTAATAAAAAAAAATATTTTGTAGCAAAAAAATGTGCGTTTTTTTTATAAAATTTTACGGAAAGTTAGATTTATTCTGGGTTTTTTAGGTTTTGAAGCTTTTGGAATTTGATGTTTATAATGAATTTGAGCACCGTTTTTCATCACTAATAAACTACCGTGTTGTAAAGTTATAGATTGTTTAACTTCTTTATTTCTATTGTGTTTGATTTGAAAAATACGTTCTTCACCTAAACTTAAAGAAGCAATTACAGGATCGCGTCCTAATTCCTTTTCATTATCTGCATGCCAGCCGTTACTGTCTTTTTCGTTTCTGTACAAATTCAATAGAACTGTGGTGAAATGTTCTTTTACTTTGTTTTCAATTTCCTCTTTAATAAACATCAAGGTACTGTTAAAGGGATGAGGTTGCATGATAATGTTAGAATAACCATAGGATTTTCCATCATTTCCATACAAAGAGGTTAAGCGTGGTTGTGCTATTTTTTTTCCGAAAATAGTAATTTCATCGTGTTGCCAAGGTATTTCGGATAATAACGTTTCAAACAATAAATCAGCTTTTTCCTTTGAAATAAAATTCGGATAATAAATAAACTCGGCATCGGGTAAATTAAGATGTATAGGTTCTTCGTCAAATAAATTAAACATAAAAAAAGCGATGAAAGTTTCACCGCTAATTTATTTATAATTTGTTAGATTTTAAATCTTCTTTTTAGAAAAGTTAATGTTCATAATCACAATTGCAAGAATAATTAACAAAATACCAAACCATTGCCAGATTACAACTTCTTCTTTTAAAATCAAATAAGCCATCATTACTGATACGGGTAATTCTAAAGAGGCTACAATACTTCCAAGTCCTAATCCAGTTTTTGGGAAACCTGCATTTAATAACATTGGTGGAATTATAGTTCCAAAAAGGGCTAAAAATAATCCGTAGTTTTTGAAAATTTCAAAATTTAATGCGCCTATTTGTGTGAAAGCGGAAAAGGTAAATACGATTACAGTACCACCTAAAAGCATGTATAAACTTCTTTGTGCAGAAGAAATTCCTAATGCCACTTTGTTTGCTGTAAACATAGTTGTTGTAAAAGAAGCGGCAGCTAAAATTCCCCAGAAAATTCCTCTCCAATCTAATTTTACATTGAATTCATATAGTTTTGTAGCCAAGAAAGTTCCTAAAAGAACAATAATTACAGATACGATTTTTTGAGTAGAAGGTAGTTTTTTATCTAAAAACCATTCTAATAAAACGCCCATCCAAACGGTTTGCATTAGCAATACAATTGCAATAGAAACATCAATATATCGTACACATAAATAGTAAAATACACTTGTCATTCCTAAAGAAGTTCCTGCAATCATTAATTGCATGATGTTTTTTGGAGTGGCTTGAATTGCTTTTTCCTTGTTGTTAAATTTTTGGAATAAATTAATAAGTAACACACCAATTATTCCATAGATAAACTGTGAAGACGTAACTTCTGCTGTTGTAAAACCATCTTTATAAGCTAATTTTACAAAAGTGGCTAACATTCCGTAGCTTGTTGCTCCTAAGGCAACTAAAAAAACTCCTTTTAATATATCATTTCTCATCTTTCTCATTTTTAAAAAGCCGACAAAGATATGATTTTAAACTAAAACAGAATCATGTCTGTTAAATTTCTTCGGTTAAATCTTTTAAATGAACACGTAAAGCATTAACAGAAATGCTTATTTCCCAAAATGAAATACCTAATGAAATAAGTAAGGATAACATACTCACACCAAAAACATAAATACCAGTAGTTTCATAATTTAAGAAAAGTAAAAACATGGCAAACACAGATAAAAACAAACATAAAACACCAAAAAGTTGCATGTATCGAATTAAAGTAATTCGTTGGTTTAAGTTTTTAATTTCTATTAAAATGGATTTATTATGATCTTGATCGTAGTTTTTCTTTAAGCTTCTTACGATTTGTGCAATGGTTAAAAACCGATTCGTATAAGCTAGTAGAATTAAAGATGTTGCAGAAAAAAGAAGTGCTGGAGTTTCAATAGATAAATTCATAATGAAATTGGTTGGTTAGTATTATATAACAAAATTAGGCTTTAGTAAATGAACCAAAGCCTAATTTTATAAATAAATTTATTTGTTTTTATAAAGTCACATTATATGTTTGACCGTTAGGATTATGAAAATAAGTGGCTAAATTATCGCACTCGTTGTTTCCGTAATCTAAAACACCATCTAAAACAGTTCCTTGTAAATTTAATTTGCCTTGAGAAATGTAATTACAAGCATATTTTTTTATTAAAGGTTCTAAAATTGTTGATGTTAAAGTAGAACCATTTGGTCTGTTCACCGTATGTGTTCCTGAAATTACTTCATAAATGTTATCGCCTAAAAAGGCAGTTGATACTCCAGCAGTTTGCCTAACCGTTCTGGTTCCAGAATGTGTAAATATCCCCCCGCTTGGTAAAGTAATTTGTCCGTTTGTAACAGTTCTTGACCATTGAGGTGTTGCAACATTTGTAGTTTCGTTTGTATAAACTACCGTTCCGTCAATTTTTCTTAAATTCACATAATAATTGTTTCTTTCAATAGTCATGGTAGACCCATTATTCATAACATAACCAGAAAGTGTTATAGTTAAAATTCCTGAACGAGTTATACCGTTTTGAGTACAACCAGTTCCAAAATCTATTGTGAAAACTTTGGGAAAAACACCTGGAGTTGTATTGTTTACGGTTATAGTTGCACAAGGAGCTACAACACTAATTTCGTTTATTGATTTGTTCGAATAACTTGAATTGTTATTGGCTAAGTCAATTCCTGTGTTAAAGTCTAATTCACTTGTGAAATCTGCTGTAATGTTTACACTAACCATTTCGCTGTCTACATTTGTAGTAGGTTTTTCATCATCTTTCGTACAAGAAACAAAAGAAACAACAAGGAGCCCGAAAAGAAATATTTTTAAATTTTTCATAGTATTGTTTTTAAAGGTTTGATAATAAGACTTGTAAAGTAGTAAAAGGTTTAATGTGTTACAAATTTATTTAAAAATAAAGATAGCTTTTTCGCTCCAATTTCATTTAAGTGATCCGCGTCATAAAAATCTTCATTGGTGAATTTTTCAGATGTTAACATGTTTATATATTCGCAATTAGGGTTGTTTTTTACTAATTCCCAAATGGTTTTGATGGTTTTTTCTATCTGTATGCGATTCAAATTTTTATAATAGGAAACATGAGTTGGTGTTGTAATAAATACAACTTTGGTTTTATTTTTCTGACATAATGTGATAATTTTTTGTAATGATTTTACATTTTTATTATACAAATTAAAATTTTTTGCAGTGTGTTTTTTTGCTGTAAATTCACCATTTAAAGTTTTTTTATTTTTAGAATTGAAATTAGTTCCCCAACCTAAATCAGATGAAGTGATGTATGATTTATCCAAAAAATAATGTTTAATTCCTTTTTTTACATTTTCTGAAATATGATTGTTTAGCGATTCGAAATGATCTAAAAATTGGTACTTATTTTCCAAACCATAATATATTACATAATTTTTAATTCGCCATTTTTCCACGTCTGTTTCTAAAGTTTCAAATAAGCTGAAATAGGAAATTGGAACAATTACGGTTTTTAAATTTTTGAGTTTTGAATTGTACTTTTTTAAAATCTCATAGTCTAAATCTAAAGATTGTGAAACATAGGCTGCATTAAATGTTTTTGTAGAAAAATATTCAGGATTTAAACCATAAAAAGTATGAGAACTTCCTAAAATTAGGGTGTTAATTTCGGCAGCATTTTCGTTTAAATAGTCTTTTTTTAATTGATAATCATTCGGTATTTTTCGGATAGCAACTTCTAAAACCAAAAAGAAAAGCACTATTGGAAGTGTAATTTTCACTAAATGACACAAAAATTTTTTCATTATTCTTTCCAATTGTTTTTGGTTAATGAAAAAGTAAAATAGGTTTTCCCAGTATCTGGTTTTACATCGGTTTTAGAATGAATAGCGCCTAATTTTTCAACCGCTTTTTGCGAACGAAAATTCGTGTTTCCAACATGAAAAATAATGGTTTCAACGTATTGAAAAGCATAATTAATCATCAAGTTTTTTAAGGCTCGATTATAGGGTGTTGCCCAATATTTTCTGTCAATAAAAGTATAACCAATGGCTAAATGCTTTTCTTTTTCATGATAGTCGTAATATCGAGTGGAGCCAATTGTATTTCCCGTTTTTACATCAATTACTTTAAAAGCTGTTCCGGATTGAACTGCTTCTTGAAAATGTTTTAAAAAAACGTCTTTTTGGTATCGGTTGTTTTCAGGATGTTGTCCCCAAAGTAATTTATCTGATGCAATGGTAAATAAATCCTCAAAATCTTCCGTTGAAAGTGGAACAATTTTGACAAATTCGTTAGATAATGTAGGTTGAAAATGCATTTATCTCGATTTTATATTTTTTTCACAAAGAGAAATGATTTCTTTAATTCGATTTTGTCTGGTTTCAATTCTTTTGGCTTGATTTAACCAATATAAATAGCTTTTTTTATAACTTTTACTAAAATTAGTATAGTTTTCTAGTGCGATTTTATTTTTATTGAATTCGATTTGCAAATCTTCCGGAATTTCTAAATTTTCTACAGCATCTAAACTTTCCCAAGAACCATTTTGTTTGGCAATTTTAATTTTTTTTAAACCAGTTTCGTGCATTAAATTAGAAGCAATTAGCTCTTCAATATAATTTTTATTGACTTTACTCCAAACACTTTTATCTTTTCTGGGTGTAAAGGTTTGTTTTCTTCGTTCGTCATCTAATTTTCTTACTGTAGAATCAATCCAACCATAACAAATAGCTACTTTAACGGCTTCTTCCCATCGCATACTTTCCATTTCGCTATCGACTCTATAGAAAATTAATTCTACAGCAGTATGTGTTTCATGATTTTCATGTAACCAATTGCGCCATTCTGTATGATTTTTGAAGTAGAGTAGTGGTTTTTTGGTCATTTTTATTTTACAACAAAAGTTTTGTTTAATATTTCAATCGCATTTTTATATTCACTTGAATCTGATCCATCTTCGTTTTTAGAATCTTGAATTATAAGTATTTGTGTTAGATTATTTTGCTCAGATATTTTGTAAATTTCAATGGTTAATTTTGATTTTAATAAACCAGCTGTAATTTTACTTCCTTCAAATGTATTGGAATTTAAAGTAATTTTAGTATTATCAATCTTGCAATTTTTTTTCCCGAAATCTTTAATCAAATCGTTTGCTAAATCTTCTGTATTTATTGCTACTTGAAATACAAACTTAGAAATGACAATATCATCTCCGTCTAAAGAGTAGATATCAAGTCCGGATTCTTTTTCTGTTCTTAATGAAAGATGATTAGGGTATTCAAATGATATTCCTTCCGAATTCAAAATCTGAGTTTTTGCAAGATTTATTATAATTGGTTTATTGTTTACAAGTAAGGTGTCGTTTTCATTGACATAATAGTTTTTTCCATCAATAATGACCTCTAATCGTTGCTTTTGTTCATTATTTTGAGTGAAACCTAATAAAACATTTAATAATAAGAAAATTGAAAGTTGAAGTTTTTTCATTTTTTTGAAAATTATCTCAAATATAAAAATCCTGCAAAAGGTTAAAATTCTTGCAGGATTGGGTTGTTTTAATTTATCTAATTATCGCAGAACACGCCATTCTTC
>Ga0156297_1125_pt1 | contig 24901 bp, 20 predicted proteins | sample RifCSPlowO2_12_FD_107945 | JGI IMG/M metagenome (GOLD analysis project Ga0156297, IMG submission 107945) | Flavobacteria bacterium RIFCSPLOWO2_12_FULL_31_7
AGTAAGTATAAAATGGCCATGACAATTTTAGCTACCATGCGAGGCATTCCACAATTGTATTACGGTTCTGAAATTGGAATGGCAGGCGATAAAGGAAAAGGTGATGCCGATATCAGACAAGATTTTCCAGGTGGATGGAATTCAGATAAAAACAACGCTTTTTCAGCTTCAGGTAGAACCGCAGAGCAAGCTAAATATTTTGATTTTACGGCTAAAGTTTTCAATTGGAGAAAATCTAAATCGGTGATTCACAACGGAAAATTAATGCATTATCTTCCAGATAATAACGTTTATGTGTATTTTCGTTACAACGATACCGAAAGCGTAATGGTTGTGGTAAACAATAGTAAAGACAAGCAAACTTTTAAATTAGACCGTTTCAAAGAAAGTTTAGGTTCTTATTCAAGCGGAAAAGATGTAATTTCTGAAGTAAATTTCGATTTAAAATCGGAACTTACCATTGAAGGAAAATCGAGTTTAATCTTAGAATTAAAAAAATAAACATGAAGAAGATTCTTTTATCAGGATTAATCATTTCAACATTATTTAGTTGTAAAACCTCGCAACCACAAATCGTGAATTTGCCACCTGAAGGTTATCATTTAACCGATAGCAGTTTAGAAAATGCGGTGATTTACCAAGTGAACATTCGTCAATATTCGCCAGAAGGTTCGTTCAATGCGTTTACCAAAGACATTCCAAATTTGAAACAATTGGGTGTAAAAGTAATTTGGGTGATGCCGATTTTTCCTATTTCGCAAACGAAAAGAAAAGCAACTGGTGGCGATGATAGCAAATTTGCCTCAGAAATGCCAGCAGCGGAACAACATAAATATTTAGGAAGTTATTATGCGGTTTCTGATTTTAAAAAAGTCAATCCTGAATTTGGTACGATGGACGATTTCAGAAAATTAGTCAAAACCGCTCATGCTAATGGCATTTATGTAATCTTAGATTGGGTTCCTAATCACACAGGTTGGGATCACGTTTGGATTAATGAACATCCAGAATATTATACCAAAAATGAAAAAGGTGAAATTATCGATCCTATCAATCCAGAAACAGGAAAATCTTGGGGTTGGACAGATGTAGCCGATTTAAATTATGACAATCAAGCACTTCGTAAAGAAATGACTGCCGACATGAAATATTGGATTCAAAAAGAAGGCATTGACGGTTTCCGTTGTGATGTAGCCGGAAATGTGCCAACCGATTTTTGGCAACAAGCGATTCCAGAATTACGCAAAGAGAAAAATATTTTCATGTTAGCAGAGGCTTGGGAACCAGAATTATTAAAAGACAATTTATTTGATATGGCTTACGCTTGGGACGGGCATCATACAAGTAACAAAATCGCACAAGGCAAAGAAAATGTTTCGGCTTGGGATAAATATATGGTAGAGAAAAATAAAAAATACGAAGCCAATGATATTTTAATGAATTTCGTAGACAATCATGATGAAAATTCATGGAATGGAACCATTTCATCTCGATTAGGCGAGGCGGAAGAAGCAATGACAGTATTAACGTATGTGATGCCCGGAATGCCATTAGTTTATAGCGGAAACGAATACGGATTGAATCACAGTTTGAAGTTTTTCGAGAAAGATTCCATTCCAAAAACAAAAGGTGCGGCTTGGGATTTGAGAGCAAAATTAGGTCAATTAAAAAACGAAAACTCTGCTTTAAACGGAGGGAAAAATCCTGCAGGATTCAACAGGATAAACACTTCTTCAGATACTACTATTTTAGCTTTCGAACGAGAAAATAAAGGTAAAAAAGTAATTTATATCGCCAATCTTTCTAAAACGAATCAGAAAGTTAAATTGGAATTAAGCGGAACTTTTACTAATTTTATGACTAATGAAAAAATAAGCTTTTCAAAAGGGAAAGAAATTTCATTGCAACCTTGGCAATATTATATCGTAACGAATTAAAATAAATGAAAGATTTACCTGCGTTTTTAAAAGAAAAAAAATACAAAGGCATTAAATTTAAGTTTTTAAAAACGCAGCATTTACTAATTAAAGTTAAAGTAAATGGTATTGCTGGAAATTTTATTTTAGATACAGGAGCTTCTAATACTTGTATCGGTTTAGAGAGTATTGAAAAATACCGATTGGAAGTTAAAGATTACGAAAGCTTTGCAGCTAGCGCCAGTTCTACAACTATGTATGCTAAAATATCAAAAGGCAATTATCTCCAAATTGGTTCTTGGAAACAATTGCCTGCTACTTTTATACTATTCGATTTATCTCACGTAAACGAAGCCTTATCACAGCAAAAAATAAAACCTGTTGATGGTATTATTGGTGCCGATGTGTTACTCAAAGGAAACGCAATTATTGATTATCCGAATTTGTGTCTGTATTTGCTATAGTTATTGCGGCAAGTAAGCGTTGTTTTTTAAACGAATAAAAAGCAATAATCGCACTAAATAACATCAAAATTCCACCTAAAATAAAAGGTGCTCCTGGGAAATGTATGGTCGCATTTTTATTAGAAAAATTATAAAATACATTCGACATCAATGGTGGTCCGATAATCGCCGTGGCACTCATAATACTCGTTAAAGTTCCCTGAATTTCTCCTTGTTCGTTAGCTGGAACATTTTCTGTAATGACAGATTGTAAAGCCGGACCCGCAATTCCACCTAAACAATACGGAATTAAAAAGGTAAACATCATCCAACTTTCTGTAGCCATTGAAAATAAAAACATACCTAATGTGTATAAAATTAAGCCGTAAATGATGCTTTTCTCGTTACCAATTTTCGGATTGATCCATCGGATTAAACCACCTTGTACAATTCCGACCAACAAACCGATAATTCCTAAAGAAATTCCGACCATTTTTTCATCCCATTTGAATTGGTACATGGTAAAATAACTCCAATTGCTATGAACGGCATGCGAACCAATATACACCAACATGATTGAAATAAATAAACCAAAAATTTTAGGATACTTTCTCAAGTTCATAATAGCTTTAATCGGGTTGGTTTTACTCCAATCTAGTTCTCTTCGGTTTTCTTTTGGTAACGATTCTGGTAATACAAAGTAGCCATATAAGAAGTTGATGAAGCACAAAGCTGCTGCTGCATAAAACGGAACTCTTGCGCCAAATTGTCCTAGCAAACCACCAATTACTGGTCCGATTATGAATCCAATTCCGAAAGCCGCACCAATCATTCCGAAGTTTTTAGCTCGGTTTTCTGGCGTGCTAATATCGGCAATGTAAGCTGTAGCTGTAGTGATACTTGCCCCAGTTATTCCAGATATAAATCGGGCTACAAAAAGCCACATTAAAGTAGGAGCAAAGGCTATAAATAAATAATCTATCGAAAATCCTAAAAGTGAAAATAAGATAATTGGTCGACGACCGTATTTATCACTTAGATTTCCAATTAGAGGCGACAATAAAAATTGAGTAAATGCATAAGTGAATAACAACCAACCGCCAATTTTAGAAGCATCACTTAAATCACCACCAGTTAATTCTTGAATTAATTTTGGTACAACCGGAATAATAATTCCCCAACCTGTAATGTCTATTACCAAGGTTAAAAATATAAATCCTATCGCTGCTTTTTTCTCTGTTTTCTTCATAAAACAAAGTAACAAAAAAAATCCCAAACTCTGTTACACTGAGTGGAGTCGAAGTGTGAATTTGGGAATGATATTTTGAATATTTGAGTTTCAATTATTTTCCATAAAATTCGACCGAATTAATTCTCATCTAAAATTACTTTGAAGTCAATTTCTTGATATGTTGAAGCATCTTTGATACTTATTGTAGCTATGTTAGTAGCATCGCTTCTTGAAAAAAGAAACGTTTTGATAGAATCATTTTTAATTCCTTCGGGATATTTATTGTATGTCGTAAAAAGTGAATCAATATCTAAAACACTATTTTTAGCATCTTCACAATAAATCAACATATTAAATAGTTCATAATAACTTTCAAAGGTCTTTTTTAATGTTTTTTCAAACCATTTTTGATTTAAATTATTTGCTTTTATGAGGCTGTTAATCTCCTTTTTATATTCTGACGAACTATTATCTCTTATTGATTTTAATGATTCAAGATCAATTATAATAATTTTAACTTCATTTTTCTCGTAGATAATTTCATTTACTTTTTCTAGGATACTATCAACTTGTATAATTGTTTCTGATTCCTCTGAAACATTAAAAAAGCGTGCTTTACCATGGAGAGATAGTAATTTCTTAGTCTTTTTATTTTTTATAAAAGTAATCCAAAATTCTCTATTTGCTTGTGTTAAAAAATATTCGGGATTAATTTTTTGATGCGTTTCATCAGTTGCATAAGCGGTTATAAGTTCACATCTGTTTGTGTTAACAGGAAAATTTTTAACACTTAGCATTACAGTTTCATTAATCACATCACTAGTGTCTATGACGGTTCTATCATGTTCAATTTTTATTTCTTGACTTTGTAAGCTACTAGAAATTAGCAAAAACAAGATAAATAACTTTACCGTAATGTTTTTCATGTTTTTGATTTACTCAATGGATTCCTTTTTTACTTTTTTGCCAAGCCGATTCATATCCTAAATCAATAGATGGATATATACTTTTAACAAATTCTAAAACTTTATTTCTGTCACTTTCTGATGCTTCAAATAGAGAAGGAAAGACGTTTACATTAGTTTTAAACAAACTTGTTCTGCTTCCTTTTTCTTCAAAAGCATAAGAATAATTATTCATTAAATATCGGGTTCTTTTCTTAACAATATAAAATCTACCCATTTTATTTAGGTCGATAACTTCTGAGGTATTGAACGTTTTGCCTGAATCTGTTTTGTTGTAAAAAGTGATTGTATTTCCGTCAGATTCTACCATTAAATACAGTTTTTTATTTGATAAGTAAGTATAAATTTTTGAAGCAAATAAAAGAAAACCCGAAACTAATAGTAAACCAACAATCAAAATCCACCAAGAAAAACCTTCTTTAAAGAAAAATGTTCCGAAGCTAATAACACCTAAACCGCAAAATAATGTTGCAGCAATACACAATAGAAATTTAAAATTCCTTTTAAACAATTCGATTTGCAAATTTCTCATAGGTACAATTTATATTTTAAAAACGACCTGTTGCCATATAAAACATTAGCCAACCTGAACAACCGATGGCTAATCTCCAAATTAATTTTTTCAACAAGTCATTAGATGTTGCTTTTCCTTGTTCTAGATATTCGTCTGTTTTTTCATTTGCTGTACCTACTTTCTTAGATAATTTGGTGCCAGCAACGGTACTTAATGATATGATGTAAAGAATTCCAACCCAAGCGGCATTTATAAATCCTAACACCATCATTATCATTCCTATAATTGCTAAAGTTTCCATTTTTTTAGTTTTAAAATTAATCCCAACCCTCATAAAGTATGAAGTTTGGGATTTCAATATTTTTTAAAAATTATTTTTTAATGCTTTTTAGAAACGTTTGCATGTAAGTATCAATAGCTTGTGCAGTTTCCGTACCTCTTCCAATTTCATTACACATCATTAATGTTAAATCTGGGTTTGTTGGATGATTTAAGATGTAGATTCTGAATTGCCCTACATCTTTATAAGTTTTCCCATCTTGTCTTCCGGTATTGTACAGACCAGATTGAAATGTGTATCCTTTCATGCTTCCAAAGTCTACTTTTTCATATAAACTCATTAAATCTTTTGATTTCACATCTTTGGTTATGTAATAATCTACATTTTGTATTTGTTCATCTCGGAAAAGTACACAGATATTATACCAAGGTAAATTATATTTTTCGAAATCATATTCATGAATTTTTTTTACTTTATCGTTATTTGAATGATAAGTAACTCTATGAATGAAATCTTTGGCTAATTCATCAACTGTCAAACCTGGATGTGCAGATTTTTCGAATGTGTAAATTTTATAAGTTTCTTGATTTTTGTGGATTTGGTAGCCTACTTCTGTATCGCTCCTGTCTGTGCTTCCTGTCTGACTAGTATTGATATCTTCCTTTATATTAGTTTTGTCAATAGTTAAATCTAAATAAGGTAAATATAAATTTTTTGATTCCCAAATTGGTACATTAAAGAAAATAGATTCTAATAATTCCACTTTTGGACCATATTCTTTATAACCTGTTTCTTCTTTAACCCAAAAACCTACTTCTACTCGAATGGTTTTTTGCTTCTCTACACCATTAGCTCCGTCTAAAATCCATTGTAATGTATTTCCTCTAGTTAAGAAATCTTTACCTTCAAAAACACCAAACTTTTTTGTTGCGGGTGTTTTTTTCATAAAATCTAACATGGCTGTATATCCTTCTTTTTGAAGTGTCCAATGGTTGATGTAGGTTTTGGTGTTGTCTGAAAACTCTACATATAAATTTGTAAAACCAGAATAAACGGTTACATCTTTAGGGTTTTTAAAACTAACTTGTAAAGATGCTAAATCTTTTTTAGAGATTGTTGCACCAGATTTTACTTCTTTTCCATTAATAAAAGCTGACAATTGAGCTTGAGAAAAAGTAAAAGAAAATAAAAAAACGATTACTAATAAGCGATTGATTTTCATATGTTTTATTTGAATGATGAAATTAATTTAGACGATTAATTAAACTGTTACTTGTGATTTTTTTAAATGTAATTTGTAGCTCATAAATGCACAGGCCGCACATACCATAAGGCCAATACAAGCTATTAATGCTATTGTTTTAGGATTTGCACCTGAAAATGTTCCTTCTTCCATATAAGGTGTGATGTACCAAAGAACTATTGATAAAAGTGCCACTAAAATACTTAATGGTGTTACAAGTGCTTTTTTAATGAAGGCTACAACAACCATAACTAAAGCCAGTGCTGCTAATACAATTCCTGTATTTCCAGCATAATCTACTTGCCATCTTGGTGGAACACTTTCAATAAGTTCTAAATATTCTTGAATTTGCGGATCATCCACTTTAGTTACATCAATTCCTTGTTTTTTGAAGGTTTCAACTTGTTTTTTGGCATTTTCTACTAATTGATAAACTTCGTCTGTTTTTTTAGGATCTCCATCAGATCCCATTCTGTTGTCAATGTTTTTAAATAGAATTCCGGCGCAAAAACCGCCTACTAAAAAGGCTAATACCATAAAAGTTAAAGAAAGTGCTCTCATAAATTTGTTTGTTAAATAGTTAAATAAATTGGTTAGTTTTTTAAGAAATAGATTCAATTAATAAATGAAATAGTTGCGTTTTATTGTTTAACGATTTTTAATGTTTTCACTTCATTATTAGAAGTTGCTTTTATCAAATAAGTTCCCGTGGTTAAGTCAGCAACATCTATTGAAGTTTCGTTACTATTTATAGATTTTGATAAAACTTCTTGACCTAATAAATTGTAAATTGAAACACCTGTAATTTCTTTATCTAATGAAATATTTAAGACATCATTTACAGGATTTGGATATAGTTTTACTTTGTCCATTGAAAATGTATCTATTGCAAGAGTTTGTGTTGAAAATGAACCTCCTGAAACCCAATCGGTTTGCGTAGCCCCACAATTAGATTTTACCCAAAAATAGTAAGTGGTATTTGGAGATAAATTAGTTAATACGGCAAAAGTGTCTGTAGCAGTTCCCGTAATTGCACTAGCAGAAAATGGATCGTTAACAGTGCTGTAACAATAGATATAACCATTACTTGGTACAGGATTTGGTGCTGTCCATGCAATATTATTAGAGGTTGAAGTTAAGCCATCGTAAAATAGTTGTGTTGGTTCATTACATCCAGAAGCTGGATATGTGGTAAACGAGCCTCCTGAAACCCAATCGGTTTGCGTAGTACCACAATTAGATTTTACCCAAAAATAGTAAGTGGTGTTTGGAGATAAATTAGTTAATACAGCAAAAGTGTCTGTGGCAGTTCCCGTAATTGCACTAGCAGAAAACGGATCGTTAATAGTGCTGTAACAATAGATATAACCATTACTTGGTACAGGATTTGGTGCTGTCCATGCAATATTATTAGTTGTCGACGTTAAGCCATCGTAAAATAGTTGCGTTGGTTCGTTACATCCAGAAGCTGGGAATGTGGTAAACGAGCCTCCTGAAACCCAATCGGTTTGTGTAACCCCACAATTAGATTTTACCCAAAAATAGTAAGTGGTATTTGGAGATAAATTAGATAATACAGCAAAAGTGTCTGTGGCAGTTCCCGTAATTGTACTAGCAGAAAACGGATCGTTAATAGTGCTGTAACAATAGATATAACCATTGCTTGGTACAGGATTTGGTGCCGTCCATGCAATATTATTAGTTGTCGAAGTTAAGCCATCGTAAAATAGTTGCGTTGGAACATTACAGCTTGCTATTGTAGCGCATGTAATAGATCTTACTCTGTTGGAGTTTTGAGTTCCACAACTAGAATTGGCATTCAAATGGTATCTAACTACTCCAGAATTTGTACCAGATAACCAAGTTAATGGAGTTAAACCACTTGCTAAAACCGCTGTTCCTGTTGCATTAGTTATGGTAATAAAATCTGTGGAAACTGAACTTCTAAAAGTATATTGTTTATTTGATAATACATTTACATTTGAATATTCTACTGCATAAGCATCTGCAACGATTTGTTCTGTACTTCCTGTACAAGCAGGTGTAAAAGTTGCATCAGGATATAATCCATAAATTGCACCGTTACAAGCTAATGTAGATGGTGTAGTAAAATTACCGCCAGAAATCCATGCTCCAGTTGTAGCTCCACAGTTAGAGCGTATCCAGTAGTAATAAGTAGTGCCAGCTGCTACATTTAAAGATATAGACGTAGTTAAGTTAGTTGTACTAAATAATGTTGGAGTAGAGTTTGCATTAGGTGCGCTATCTGTTGTAACAATATAAATATCATAATTAGAAGAAGGCACTGGTGATGCCGCTGTCCAAGTCATTTTACAAGAATTGGATGTTATGTTTGATACCGCCAGATTTGAAGGTGGTACGCAGTTTGATGCATCCGCACATCGAATATAGCGAGACCTTTCCACTTGTTCACTAGCACAACTAGCATTTGAATGAAGATAATAGCGGATAACGCCAGTGGTACTGCCAGAATCCCATATTACGGGTTGTGTTCCGCTTGCATAAACAACAGTTCCAGTTGCATTTGTAACTGTAATATAATCATTTGTCACGGAACTCGAGAACGAATATTGTTTGTTCGCAATTACATTCACATTGCTGTATTCGCCTGTATAACTTTGACTGGTTAATGTTTCATAGTTTCCACTACAGTTTGGTGTATAGGTAGTAGCTGGAAATAATCCATTTGTTGCAGTAGTACATTGCGCAACAGCATTAGGAATGAAACACAAAAATGCCAATAGGCAAAATAAAGTAATTCTATTTTTCATTTTTTGATTTTGATGATTTGAAGCTTAACTTGGATTAAATTTTCATCAAAATTATGTCAAAAGAACTACCTGAACAATTTATCTATTTGACTATTTATAAATAATCAGTAGTTTTAAAGATGTTTATTTTTTTGATTATCAATGTATTAATTTCTGTTTTTTAATTTTTCAATATAATAATTTGGAGTTAGTCCCGTTTGCTTTTTAAATACGCGAACAAAAGTATTGGCATCTTTATAGCCTACTTCTTCTGCAATGGCTTGCAGGGTATATTTACGAAAATGAGGAGCGTCATTAAGTTTTTGGAGTACATATTGTATTCGTAATTCTTGGGTGTATTCCGAAAAGGTCTTTTGCATTATTTGATTCAAATATTGTGACAAATAGGCTGTATTTGTGTTTAATTTTTTTGCCACAAAAGCTAATTTGAAATTTGGATCTAAAAAGGTTTCCTTCTGTTCTAATTTTTTTAATCCCAATCCTATTTTTTCAATTAGCTCTTCATCGATTATTTGTTTGGGTTGTGCTTCTGTTTTGTCGATTTGTGGATTGCTAATTTCTGAATTTTTTGATTCTTTTAGGTTTTGAATGATTTTTAGAAAGCGGTAATGTTTCTCTTTCTGAAGTTTGTAATAATAATAAAAACTAAAAATCACAAAAGACAAAACGATTAAAATGCTAAAAAGAGAAATTTTAAAATAGTTTTTCGATGCGATAATACTATTCGACTCTTCTTTAATTTTATTTAAATCATAATTATGGAGAAAATTTAGAGATTTATTTTTTATTCCTCCAATAGATTGAATCAATTCTAGACTTTTTTGAGCGTACAGATACGCGTTTTTATTGTCTTTTTTTGCACTATAACATTGCGTCATAATGTTGTATGCCATTAACAAATTTTCTTTTGAAACCTTAGTGATTTGATAGTTTTTTATGTATTTTTTGCAATAGTAAATGGCGGAATCTACTTCTTTTAAATGATGAAAGCAGTCGGCCATTCCTAAATCAAATAGTTGTTCTGTTCTAATGTTTGCCTGGATGCTTGGAAATTTTTTTCTTTCTCTGTATAAAGACAATGATTTGATGTATTCTCCTGCCAATGCAGCACTTTTTGCCTCTCGCATACTTAATAAGGCTCTTGTATATTCTGGATAAAAATTATCTTCGAGCATCATTTTTGCAGCTACATTAAAGTAGTAATTTGCAGAATCTAAAAGTATTGCTTTTTTAGATTGGATATAATACTTTTGATAGGCTTCACCAATAATATTGTATTTATCGGCAAATAATTTTTTGTTCATTACTTTTTTTTCTCCAACACCTAGTTTTAGGTGAGGAGTGGTTTTTAATTCTCTTTTTAGCAAAGCAATTCCATTAATGTAATCGCCCATGGCCACTTTAATTAAGCCATATTGTTCGTTAAAATGATTGCTAGGAACCCTCTTTTTATATTTATCAAGATATAACAAGGCTAAATCATATTCTCCTAAATTTTTATGTATGTAGAAGAGTTTATTCACACACATACCAATTAAATCTTGGTTGACTTTATTAGCTTTTTCAGGGTCGCTTTTTTCAATACTATCTATAAGTGTAAGGAGTAATTGCTTGGCGTGATTGAATTCTGATTTGTTGTAAAAATAATTCGCAACATAATATTTCCCGAAAAAACTAAATAATTGGTTTTTAGATTTGCTAATTTCCAAAGCAGCCACATAAGCTTTTTCAGGTTCTGAAATCAGTTGTTCTTGAATACTTCTAGTTTTTTTGATCTCCGCCTCACTCAAATTCTGAGAAAACACTCTAGGAACTGTTACTAATAGTATGAAAAAGAAGATAAATTTATGCATTTTGAAAAACGAAAAAAATCAATTATTAAATAATGAAGTGTCAAAAATAAGGAATAAAACTACATTTTTTTCAAATTTATTTTGAAAATAGTTTTAATTTTTTGTGCTTAATTTTTTATAATTTAACAATTGAACAGATTTTTTCACATAAAAAAATCCCAAACTCTTTTTGAATTTGGGATTTCATATATTTGGAATTTATTATAATTCTAAAGCTTTCTTAGGATTATTGTCCATTAATAATTCCATTGGGTTTTCTAATGCTTCTTTAACCGCTACTAAGAAACCAACAGATTCTCTTCCGTCAATAATTCTGTGGTCATAAGATAAGGCTACATACATCATTGGGTGAATTTCCACTTTTCCGTTTACGGCAATTGGACGCTCAATAATGTTGTGCATTCCTAAAATTCCAGATTGAGGTGGGTTGATAATTGGCGTAGATAACATACTTCCGAAAACTCCACCATTTGTAATTGTGAAAGTTCCACCTGTCATGTCGTCAACTGTAATTTGCCCGTCACGAGCACGTAATGCTAAACGCTTAATTTCTGCTTCTACACCACGGAACGTTAATAATTCTGCATTTCTAACCACAGGAACCATTAATCCTTTTGGACCAGAAACTGCGATTGAAATATCTGCAAAATCAAAAGCTACTTTATGATCACCATCCATCATAGAATTCACATCTGGATATAATTGTAAAGCTCTTGTAACCGCTTTTGTAAAGAACGACATGTAACCTAAACTAACACCATTGTGTTTTGCTTTGAATTCGTCTTTATATTGGTTTCTGATAATGTTAATTGGAGTCATGTTTACTTCGTTAAAAGTAGTTAACATGGCTGTTTCGTTTTTAGCCGCTACTAAACGCTCTGCTACTTTTCTACGTAACATAGAAAGTTTTACTCTTTCTGTAGCACGAGATCCATTTGTTGGTGTTCCCATTGAAGGAACTGCATTAGCAGCATCTTCAGTAGTAATTCTTCCACCTTTTCCTGTTCCAACGATGTCAGAAGGATTGATGTTTTTCTCGTCTAATATTTTCTTAGCCGCTGGAGATGGTGTTCCAGTAGCATAAGTTTTTTCAGCAACTGGTGCTGCTTTTACTTCTTCTTTTTTCACTTCTGGTGCTTTTTCAACAGCAGGCGCAGCAGTTGCTCCGTCTGGTTTTGCAGCAGCCGTATCAATATGACAAACTACTTGTCCAACCGCTACAGCGTCACCTTCTTCTGCTTTAAGCGTAATAATTCCGCTTGCTTCTGCAGGTAATTCTAACGTTGCTTTGTCTGAATCTACTTCAGCAATAGCTTGATCTTTTTCAACGTAATCTCCGTCTTTTACTAACCAAGTTGCAATTTCAACTTCGGTGATAGATTCTCCCGGTGATGGGACTTTCATTTCTAAAATCATATTCTTTCGTTTTTAGTTTTAGGAGAAAAGGCTACCTAAAATATATTAATGTGTTGTATCTGTTATTGAAATAATTTTTTGTCAAAAACCATAGCAATGGCATTCGCTTGACGTTTTTTCGAACGTTCGTAACTTCCTGCTGCTGGTGCACTGTATGCTTTTGGTGAGGCTAAACGTAATTTTACTAAATCGAAATTCATTAACATATATCCGTAAGCTCCCATGTTTTTTGGTTCTTCTTGTGCCCAAACATAATCATCTGCATTTGGATACGAATTGATAATCGCTTTGATTTGATCTGTTGCTAATGGGAACAATTGCTCTAAACGAACCACTGCTACATCATTTCTTCCTAACTCTTCACGTTTTGCAATAATATCGTAATATACTTTTCCTGTACAGAATACTAAAGACTTAATTGCTTTTTTATCTGTTACATTCGGATCATCTAATATTTCTTGAAATTGTCCATTTGCTAATTCATCCGCACTAGAAACTGCTGATGGATGACGTAGTAAACTTTTTGGTGAAAACACAATTAACGGTTTACGGAATTTCGTTTTCATTTGTCTTCTCATCAAGTGGAAGAAGTTCGCTGGAGTAGTAACGTCTGCTACATACATATTGTGTTTGGCACACATTTGTAAGTAACGTTCCATACGAGCAGAAGAGTGTTCTGCACCTTGATTTTCATATCCGTGAGGCAATAAGAAAACCAATCCGTTTTGATTGTTCCACTTGTCTTCACCCGCAGAAATGTATTGGTCAATCATAATTTGCGCTCCGTTAGAGAAATCTCCAAACTGTGCTTCCCAAATCGTTAAAGTGTTTGGAGAAGCTAAAGCGTAACCATATTCAAAACCAACTACACCATATTCTGAAAGGTGTGAATTGTAGATGTAAAAGTTTCCTTTTTTATTGTTGATGTCGTTTAATAAAACCACTTCTTCTTCAGATTCTTCAACTTTAACTACGGCATGACGGTGTGAGAAAGTTCCACGCTCTACGTCTTGTCCAGAAATACGAACATCGTACCCTTCAGTTAATAAAGATCCATAGGCTAATAATTCTCCCATTGCCCAATCTAATTGGTCTTTTTCGAAGAACATATTTTTTCTATCACCAACTAACTTCGTGATTTTGCTAATGAATTTTTTGTCTGATGGTAATGCTGTAATTGTAGAAGCAATATCTGTTAATTGTTTCTTATCGAATTTCGTATCAAATTTAGAAAGCATCGTATCATCAGAAACTTGCTCAAAACCTGTCCATTCATTTTGCATAAATGGAGAAATAACCGTTAAGCTTTTCTTACGAGATTCTTCTAGGTTTTCATCTAGTTTTGTTTTGTAAGCCTCTTCTAGTGTTTTTACATAAGTTCCGTCGATTACGCCTTCGTTTTTCAACTTCTCCGCGTAAATGTCTCTTGAGTTTTTATGTTTTGAAATAGCTTTGTATAATTTTGGCTGTGTGAAACGAGGTTCGTCACCTTCGTTATGCCCATATTTTCTGTATCCTAATAAATCGATAAAAATGTCGCTACCAAATTCCATACGATAATCTAAAGCAAATTTCATCGCGTGTACAACTGCTTCTGCATCATCTGCATTTACGTGTAAAACTGGCGATAACGTTACTTTTGCGATATCTGTACAATAGGTTGATGAACGGGCATCTAAATAATTTGTGGTAAAACCAACTTGGTTATTAATTACTAAATGGATTGTTCCACCAGTTTTATACCCATCTAATTTTGCCATTTGGATAATTTCATAAACAATACCTTGACCTGCAACAGCAGCATCACCGTGAACGGCAATTGGTAAAACTTTTGAAAAATCGTCAGCAAAATATCTGTCTTGTTTAGCTCTTGTAATTCCTTCAATAACCGCACCAACTGTCTCTAAGTGAGAAGGGTTTGGCGCTAAGTTTAAATTGATTTTTTTACCAGAATCTGTAACTCTGTCTGAAGTTAACCCTAAGTGGTATTTTACGTCACCATCAAAATGCATGTCTTCATCGTAATCTTTTCCGTCAAATTCTGAGAAAATATTTTGTGTGTTTTTTCCAAAAATGTTGGCTAAAACATTCAAACGACCACGGTGTGCCATTCCCATTACAAATTGTTCTACACCTTTTTCTGCCGCAGCTTCCACTAAAGCATCTAAAGCAGGAATTGCTGCTTCACAACCTTCTAATGAAAAACGTTTTTGACCTACATATTTAGTATGTAAGAAAGTCTCAAAAGAAACCGCTTCATTTAATTTTTTTAATATATTTTTCTTTTCATCAGCTGAGAAATTCGGCTGATTGTCGTTGATGTCTAATCTGTTTTTAATCCAATCTAGAACTTTTGGTTCTCTGATGTACATGAACTCAACACCAATTGAAGAGCAATATACACTTTCTACATGCTTGATAATATCCGCCAAAGTACTTGGTTTCATATTTACCATTTTTGCGGCATCAAAAACCGTAGTTAAATCAGCTTGAGATAACCCATAATTTTCTAAAGCTAAAGTAGGAGCATACGTTCTTCTTTCTCTAACAGGATTTGTTTTAGTGAATAAATGCCCGTTGGTTCTATAGCCATCAATTAATCTAAGAACGTTAAATTCTTTTTGAAGTTGCTCTGAGTTTCCACCAGAAACGGCGTTGTTTGCAGCATAAGCAATTTGCTCACCTGGATTAGAAAATTCATTGGCAAAATCGAAACCTTGGAAAAAACTTCTCCAACTTGGTTCTACACTATCCGGATTTTGTAAATATTGGTCGTATAAATCTGCAAAAAATGCAGTATGTGCTGCGTTTAAAAAGGAAAACCTATCCATAATTCTGTCTTAATGACGATTTGGTTAAAAAAATTTATGCAAAAGTATAAACTTTTATGCTAAAAGTTCAAAGAAATTTATACTTTTATGTTGATATTAACAAATAAGTAAAAATTCTAATGAAATTACACGCAAAGTTACTAAAAACGTTTTTTTACACACTTGTTTTTTTGAATTCTGCATCTCTATTTTCACAACAAGATAGTATTCCAAAAGAGAAGCGTGTTTTTTGGAAGCATGTACAATTTGGTGGTGGATTAGGATTAGCTGTAGGTAATGGTTTTACTAATATTTCTGTTTCTCCAACAGGTTACTATAATTTTAATAAAACCTATTCAGTTGGAGTTGGTTTGACAGGAAGTTATGTAGCGCAAGAACAAAATCCTTCTAACTTTAATTCTATTGGATATAAATCGACTATTTTTGGTGGAAGTTTAATTGGTTTAGTACATCCAATAGAAGAAATTCAACTTTCTGCTGAATTAGAAGAATTGAGAGTCCAAAGAAATTTTGATGACGATTTTTTGTATGATGATACTTTTTGGAATACCGCTTTATTTTTAGGAGCAGGTTATAGGGCTCAGAATGTAACTTTAGGAGTAAAATTTAATGTGTTGCATAAAGCAGACAATCATGTGTATTCACAAGCTTTTGTTCCTTTTATCCGATTGATGTTTTAATACTTATTTCGAAACCACACTTTTTGCCATTCGCGTTTTAAAATTAAGAACGTGACGTCTTCAGATAATTTAAATACATCCGAACCGTCTAATTTCTTAATTTGATCTTCTGAAACATCAATGATGTAAAGTAAATTTAAATATTCGGCAAATTTGTGATTGATTAATTTAAGAATCTTTTCCTGAACCAAAAGCTTTAATTCAAACGGGAAAATATCCAAAGGAATATCTATATTTTCATTTGCTAAAGCAAAATCTTTGTTAGTTTGCTCTATCAATTTGAAATATAAATGTTCTTCTTCTGCTTCGTTAATCAAAGCGTCGATGTTTGCTGGTGGTAAATAACTCATTTTGCTAAATTGAAAATTGGCACATCGAAAATTGTCTAATTAATTAAACGTTTCTGTTCATTAATTTATCGCCAAACAATCTTAAAATCATTTTTTTATCGTCTGATAAATGCATTTTTTCCAACGTTTCAAATGCTTTTTCAGTATAATTAGCTATCGCATCTTGTGTAGCTTTACTCGCACCAGAAGCATTAAAAATGTTTTTTACCGATTCAATTTTGTCTGTATTATCTTGTGGTTGAATCGAAAATAAATGCAACAATTGTTGTTGGTTTTCTTCGTTTGAAAACTCCATGGCTTTTAAGTATAAATAGGTTTTTTTGTTCTCAATAATATCGCCACCTACTTGTTTTCCAAAGGTTTCTGGGTTTCCAAAAGCATCTAAATAATCGTCTTGTAATTGGAAAGCAATTCCTAAATTTAATCCAAAATCGTAAATTAAATTTGCATTTTCTTCTGAAGTTTCCGCAACAATAGCCCCCATTTTCATAGCAGCTCCTAATAAAACTGCCGTTTTGTATTCAATCATTTTTAAATACTCTGGAATGGTAACATCATCACGGGTTTCAAAATCTACGTCATATTGTTGTCCTTCGCAAACTTCTAAAGCCGTTTTACTGAATAACTTCGCTAAAGCTTGAAATATTTTTGGTTCATAATCTTCAAAATATTGATACGCTAAAATTAGCATCGCATCACCAGATAAAATTCCAGTATTCAAGTTCCATTTTTCATGAACGGTTTCATTTCCGCGTCGTAAGGGTGCATCGTCCATAATATCATCGTGAACTAATGAAAAATTATGGAAAACTTCTACGGCTTTTGCTGCCGAAATGGCTTTTTTATGATCACCATCAAAAATATCAGCAGCCATTAACGTTAAAACTGGTCGGATTCTTTTTCCGCCAAGCGATAAAATATAATCTATCGGTTCGTATAAGTTTTTGGGCTGTTTGTTAATGTGTAAGTTAGAAAACGCTTCTGAAATAACATTCTGGTAATCTGATAATGAAAGCATACTTGTAATTTTTGGTAAATTTAAACTAATAATTGCAAAAAAACTCACTTATTTAAATGTTAAATTTATGTGAAAATCACGGAAACTATTTTAGTTTCTAAAGTTTCCGTTATACATTTGCCTCATAATTTTAAGATCGTACCGCAATGACAAATATAAAATGGAACCTAAATGTAAATCAATCTGATTTTATGGTTCGAGCAAAAAATTCAAGTATTGCTTATTTGGATAGTTCATTTAATCAACTTTCGAGTTCAATTGCAATTGAGAATAATCACTTAACAAACGCCAATTTGGAGTTTGTTTTAGACGTGAATAAAAAAGAAGGCAAATTGGAACACATTAAAAATAATATAAAATTTAGAGATTATTTAAACGCGAGCCAATATCCTTTCGTGGTTTTTAAATCGATTTCTTATGAAAAAATTAATGATGATATCAATTTCGTAAAAGGCTATTTGACGATCAATAACATTACAAAAGTGGTTGAGTTAGATGCAAAAATTGCCACTTTAGAAAATTCTAACGATTCTTCAAAAGTTTTGGTTGAGATTTTTGGAGAAATCAATCGACAAGATTTTGGTTTGTATTCCAATTCGAATATAGAAAACAATGGATTATTAGTTGGTTATAATTTAAACTTAACTGCTAATTTAGAATTCACAGCAAATAATATTAATTAATTATGATATTTTTAATCCTATTAGTTGTGGTTCTAGTTGTCGGAATTAACGTGTTTTTCCAACAAGAACAATTTGGAAAACGCCCTTCAGGATGGAGGTTACAACTGGTACAGAATTCTCCGAATTATAAAAACAATGCGTTCCAGAATTTAAGTCATACTCCAAGTTTAACAGAAGGGGTTTCAATGACTTCAGTATTAAAAGAATTTGTATTAAACAAAAATGAATTCAAAAAACCCAATCAACATATTCCAACCGTTAAAACCGATTTACTGAATTTAAATCCATTAGAAAATGTAGTGGTTTGGTTCGGACATTCTTCGTATTTTGTTCAAATTGATGGGAAAAAAATATTAGTTGATCCAGTTTTGAGTAACAATGCTTCTCCATTATCCTTCACCACGAAAGCATTTGAAGGCACCAATGTGTACACCACTGATGATTTTCCAGAAATAGATTATTTGTTTATTTCACACGACCATTGGGATCATTTGGATTACAAGACAATTATGAAATTGAAACCTAAAATTAAAACGGTAATTACCGGAATCGGAACGGGAGCACATTTTGAACATTGGGGTTTTGATAGCGAGTTAATTATAGAAAAAGATTGGAACGAAACCATAACATTTGAAGGTGGTTTTGAAGTTACCATTGTTCCAGCCCGACATTTTTCAGGAAGAAGTTTTGTCAGAAACAAAGCACTTTGGGTGTCATTCGTAGTACAAACACCAACTGCGAAATTGTTTATCGGCGGTGATAGTGGGTACGATTCTCATTTTGCAGAAATTGGTAAACAATTCGGACCTTTTGATTTGGCTTTTCTAGAAAACGGACAATATGATAAAAGTTGGAAATACATTCACATGACACCAAATGAAGTACTTCAAGCGGCAATGGATTTAAAAGCAAGAGCTTTGTTTCCAGTACATTCCTCTAAGTTTACATTAGCCAACCATAATTGGAATGAACCACTTTCAAGAATCAGTGAATTAGCAGAAACTTCAGAAATAAAATTAATCACACCATTAATAGGAGAAAAAACAAATCTGAATTCTGAAAAGGTATTTCCTAAATGGTGGGAATTTTCAGCTTAAAAATCGGCGACTCTTAGATGTTAAATTAATGTGAAGATTATGGAAACTATTTTAGTATTAAAAGTTTCCGTAATATCTTTGCCTTCGAAAAGAATAGGCATACAAAGAATAAAGTACAAAATACCCAATAAAAATGAAAGATAAAATCATCAAAAAAGCGACAGATATGTTTTTGAAATTAGGTTTCAAAAGTGTAACAATGGATGACATTGCTGGTGAAATGTGTATTTCTAAAAAAACCATTTACAAATATTTTTGCAACAAAGAAGTATTAATTGAGGAAGGAACATCTGTAATGCACGACGAAGTGCATAAAATTATTGATGAAATTGTTGCTAAAGACTATAATGCGATTGAAGAGAATTTCGAAATCAGAAAAATGTTTAAAGAAATGTTTAAGTCGGTTAACGATTCTCCAATCTACCAATTGAAAAAGCATTATCCTGAAATTTATTCCAAAATGATGGCCAATAAATTAGACGATTGTAACATCATGTTCAGACAAAATATCGTAAAAGGAATTGCACAAGGTTTATATAGAGAAAACTTAGATGTTGAAAAATATATTCGGTTCTATTATATGTTAATTTTTACGATTAACGAAACCATTGCTTCAGAAAAAGAGGCGTTAGAATTAGAGCTAGATGCTTTAGAATATCATACCAGAGCTATGGCAACATTAGCCGGAATCAAAGAATTAGAAAAACAATTACAATTAAATACTAATTAATATAACAATAGAATGAAAAATAAAATTATCATTTCAATATTGTTCTTGGTTTCTTACGCGAACGCACAAGAAGTAAAGACTTTAAATTTGAAAGAAGTTTTGCAATATGCTTTAGAGAATAAAGCTGAAGCTAAAAAAGCAAAATTGCAAGTTGAAAATAGTGAATATAAAATTCAAGAAGTTCGTTCAAGAGCCTTACCGCAAATTGCAGCTAATGGAAGTTTAAATTACAATCCAATTTTGCAAACGACAGTTATTGATGGTGATAATTTTGGAGCACCGGGAACTACTATTCAAGCAGCTTTTGGTCAAAAATGGAATTCTGGAGCCGGAATTTCTTTAACTCAAGCTTTGTTTGATCAATCTGTATTTACAGGTTTAAGAGCTGCAAAATCTACTCGAGAATTTTATCAATTGAACGCGCAATTAACTGATGAACAAGTTATTGAACGTGTGGCTAACGCTTATTATCAAGTTTACGTGCAACAACAAAAGTTAATTGTAGTGGAAAATAATTTAAAAAACACCACTAAAGTTAAAACTATTATTGAAGGACAATACAATAACGGTTTGGCTAAAAAAATTGATTTAGATAGAATTAGTGTTCGTGTGAATAATATCAATTCAATGCGTCAACAACTATTAAACGCGATTACACTTCAAGAAAATGCCCTGAAATTTTACATGGGAATGCCAATGGAAAACACCCTTGTTATTCCACAAACAGCTTTTGAAGTTTCACCACAAGATATATTGTCAAGTGCAGATGTAACCAAAAGAACAGAATATTTGGTGCTAAAAAAACAAGAACAATTGTTAGAATTACAAAAGAAATCTTTCCAAGCGTATTATTATCCAACTTTATCTTTAAGTGGTGGTTATAATTACATCGGTCAAGGACCACAATTGCCATGGTTTGCTAAACCATCTGATGGCGTGTATTGGTCGGATTATGCTTCTGTTGGTTTAAGTTTAAGAGTGCCTATTTTTTCAGGATTCGGAACTAGAGCTAAAGTTCGTCAAGCGGATAACTCTTTAAAAAGTTTACAAGTAGATTTAGATGATACGAAACTAGCTTTAGATTTAGCTTTCGAAAATTCTAAAAAACAAATTGAAAACAGTTTAATTACCATTTCAAATCAGAAAGAAAATGCCAAATTAGCTCAAGAAGTTTTCAATAATACAAACAACAACTACACGCAAGGTTTAGCTTCATTAACGGATTTGTTAGATGCTGAAAACGCTTTAGTTGATGCTCAAAATAATTATACAGCGGCAATATTAGATTATAAACTTGCCGAAATTCAATTAATCAAATCAAAAGGAGAACTAAAATCATTAATCAAATAAGTAACACCATGAAAAAAAATATTATCACCTCATTAGTAATTTTAGGAGCTATTGCAGTAATAGCTGTAATATTAATGAAAAACAAAGAAGAAAACGCGGCTAAAGTAGCTGTTGTAGCGGAGAAAAACGCATCAGTTTCTGTAAAAGTTGCCACTGTAAAAACGGAAGAAGTTTCTTTAGATTTTAGTTCGAATGGTATTTTCGAACCTACTCAAGAATTAATTGTTTGTGCTGAAAAATCAGGAAAAGTAATTAGTGTTTTAGTGAAAGAAGGCGATAGAGTGAGTGTCGGACAAACGTTAGCTATTGTTAGAAGTGACGTTATTAATGTAGAAGCTCAAACAGCTGAAGCAGCATACCAAAATGCTTTAACAGATTATAATCGTTTTGAAAATGCTTATAAAACAGGCGGTGTTACCAAACAACAATTAGATCAAGCAAGATTAGGAATGGTAAATGCAAAAGCAAGATTAACGCAAGCAAGAATTAACGTAGGCGATACAAGAATTAAAGCGCCAATTAGCGGAATCGTTAACAAAAGAATGATCGAGCCAGGTTCAATTTTAGCTGGAATGCCACCAACACAAATGTTCGAAATTGTAAACGTTTCTAAATTAAAATTAAAAGTTACGGCTAATGAAGGTCAAGTGGCTGGTTTAAAATTAGGAAACGTAATCAACGTAACTTCAAATGTATATCCAGGAAAAGTGTTTTCAGGAAAAATTACTTTCGTAGCACCAAAAGCTGACGCTACTTTAAACTTCCCAGTTGAAATTGAAATCACCAACAATTCTTCAAACGATTTAAAAGCAGGAATGTACGGAACAGCTGAATTCTCTTCAAATCAACAGAAACAAAATTTAATGATTGTGCCAAGAAATGCTTTCGTAGGAAGTGTGAGCAGTAACCAAATTTTTGTAAACGAAAATGGAGTAGCTGTACTTAAAAATGTAACTGCTGGAAGAATTTTAGGTGATCAAGTTGAAATTGTAAAAGGACTTAACAACGGAGATCAAGTTGTAGTAACGGGACAATTGAACATTGTTGACGGAACAAAATTAGAAATTATTAAATAAGATTTTTTCCTAAAATCTTTAAACGATAACATATGAAATTAGCAGAAATATCTATAAAACGTCCTTCGTTAGTCATTGTATTATTTACAATTCTAACTTTAGGTGGACTGTTCAGTTACAATCAATTAGGCTACGAGTTAATTCCTAAATTTGATATGAATGTAATTACGGTTTCTACAGTTTATCCAGGAGCTTCTCCCAGTGAAGTTGAAAATACCGTAACCAAAAAGATTGAAGATGCGATTGCGTCTTTAGAAAACATCAAAAAAATTGATTCTAAATCCTACGAAAGTTTATCCGTAGTTTCTATCACATTAACTTCAGATGCTAATGTTGATGTTTCGATGAATGATGCACAACGTAAAATTAATGCCATCATCAGTAATTTACCAGATGATGCCAAAACACCAGGGTTAAATAAATTCTCTTTAAGCGACATGCCAATTATTACACTTGGTGCTTATGGAAAAATGGATGAAGCGGCGTTTTATGATTTAATTGATAAAAAAGTTACGCCCGTTTTATCTCGTGTACAAGGTGTGGCTCAGGTAAACATTATTGGAGGTCAAGAACGTGAAATTCAAGTCAATTTAGATGCTACGAAAATGCAAGGTTACGGTTTGTCGATACCACAAGTGCAACAAACTATTTTAGCCTCTAATTTAGATTTCCCAACAGGAAACATTCAAACACGTGATCAAAAGATTTTAATTCGTTTAGCCGGAAAATATAAATCAGTAGAGGAATTAAGAAATTTAGTAGTATCTTCTCAAAACGGAATTCAAATTCGTTTACAAGATATCGCAGACGTTCAAGATACTCAGAAAATTGCTGATAAAATTGCTCGTGTCAATCAGAAAAGCGCCATCGTTTTACAAATTATCAAACAATCAGATGCAAATGCCGTAGCAGTAAGTGAATCGGTAGCTGCTACAATTAAAAAATTGGAAAATGATTATAAAGTCAACAGTTTAAAATTAGAAACCGCTAAAGACAGTACGATTTTCACACTTGAAGCTGCAGATTCTGTAATCCACGATTTATTAATTGCGGTAATCTTAGTAGCAATTGTAATGTTGTTTTTCTTACATAGTGTTAGAAACTCATTAATCGTAATGGTGTCGATTCCGGCTTCGTTAATTGCCACTTTTATCGGAATTTATTTCTTAGGTTACACCCTGAACTTAATGAGTTTATTAGGACTTTCATTAGTAGTAGGTATTTTGGTGGATGATGCGATTGTAGTATTAGAAAATATTTACAGACACATGGAAATGGGTAAAAACCGAGTACGTGCCGCGTATGATGGAACAGCCGAAATCGGTGGAACTGTAACGTCAATTACTTTGGTTATTGTGGTAGTGTTTTTACCAATTGCAATGAGTTCTGGATTAGTATCTAACATCATTACGCAATTCTGTATGACGGTAGTAATTTCTACTTTATTGTCACTTTTAACATCATTTACAATTATTCCTTGGTTGTCATCTCGTTTCGGAAAATTAGAACATATTGAAGGTAAAAACTTATTCGGAAAAACAATTTTAGCTTTCGAAAATGTATTAACTCGTTTCACAAATTGGGTTACAAATATATTAGTTTGGTGTTTAGATCATTATATCAAAACCATTGTTGTGGTTTTAGTATTGTTCTTCACTTCAACGATCGGATTAATTGGTGGTGGATTTATTGGTGGTGAGTTTTTCGCATCATCAGATAGTGGTGAGTTTTTAGTGAAAATTGAAATGCCAAAAGACGCTTCATTAGAGCAAACCAACTTTATGACGCAAAAAGCAGAAGCGTATTTGAAAAAACAAGAATATGTATATAGCCAAATTACAACAGTTGGTCAAACTTCTGAAGGAATGGGTGCGTCACAAGCAACCGCATACAAAGCAGAGATTAACATTAAAATGATTGATCAAAAAGATCGTACAGATGATGCTTCGGTTTATGCTGCTAAAATTAAACGTCAATTAGAAAAAGTTTTAATTGGTGCGAAAGTAAAAACGGTTCCTGTTGGTATTATGGGAACAGCAGAAAATGCGAAGTTAGGATTAGTTGTAACTGGTCCAGATGTGGCAAGTGCGATGAAATTTGCCAAATTAGCAGAAGCTGAATTAAGAAAAATTCCTGGAACAACAGAAATCAAATTAACAGTTGAAGACGGAAATCCAGAAGTAAATGTTCAAGTAGATCGTGATAAAATGGCAGCTTTAGGATTGTCATTACAAACAGTTGGTATGACGATGCAAACGGCTTACAGCGGAAATACAGACGGACAATTTAGAGCGGGTGAATATGAGTACGATATTAACATCAAATACAATGCTTTTGATAGAAAAAATATTGAAGATGTAAGTAATTTGATTTTCATTAATAACGCAGGTCAACAAGTTAAATTGGCGCAATTCGCAACCATTACAGAAGGTT
>Ga0156297_1002_pt3 | contig 21823 bp, 14 predicted proteins | sample RifCSPlowO2_12_FD_107945 | JGI IMG/M metagenome (GOLD analysis project Ga0156297, IMG submission 107945) | Flavobacteria bacterium RIFCSPLOWO2_12_FULL_31_7
ACAGAATTAATTCTTCATTGATAGTTTCTGCTGAAGTTATTTTCGAAAAAGAAAATGTTGTTAAGTCTTTAATGTTGGTTACTTCGTTTTGCGCATCAATAGCATAAATATTTAAAGTACTAAAACCGAAAATCTTATTTTTTGCTTTAGCGAATTTAGAAATCGCAGCATTTGGCGTATTTTTCGCATCGCTTAATGTGGTGAGCTTGATAAATTTATTTCCTTCAAAAAAAAGAATCCCTAAATATCTGGAAGACAAAACGAGTTGCTGTTTCTCATTTTCAATAACATCATTAACAAATAAGTTTTCGTGCTCGTTTACTTTATTATAGTTTTTAAATTCATAACCATTATAACTGAACAAACCTGCTCCATCACCACAAATCCATAACAAACCTCTACTGTCTTTGTAAAGTTTATTAATTCTTGAAGAAGACAAACCTTTTTCGTGATTAATCACATCAAATTTAAATTGTTGCGCAACAGAAAATTGAGCGAGGACAAGAAAAATGACTAAGAGAATATGTTTATATAGTTTGGGCATCCAAAACTGTTAAAGTTCAACTGATAAAAATATAAAAAAAATGTTAAATTTCAAAATGTCAGTTTTTTTTATGGATATGTCGTAAATTTTCACTAAAATTGGAGGTTTTTTACAAATAAATAATATGAAAAAATCTATACAATTAGTATTACTTTTATTAACAACTTCTATATCAGTTGTTGGGCAACAAAAACTTACTTTAGAAGAAATTTGGGGCGGAGCATTCCGAACAAAAGGCATGGACGAATTGAATGCCATGAAGAACACCAACCAATATACGGTACTAAATTTCGACAGAACTTCAAAAACTATGCAAATTGATTTATTTGATTATGCCACGTTAAACAAAGTTTCAACATTAATCGATACAAAAAACCACAAAGAATTAGAATCTATCGACAGTTATACGTTCGACAAAGTGGAAAAAAAGATTTTAATCGCTACCAATTCCAATCCAATTTTCAGACATTCTTTTACTGCAAATTATTTCGTTTACGATATCGCTTCCAAAAATTTATCAAAATTTACAGAAAAAGCGATTCAAGAACCTACATTTTCTCCTGATGGAAACAAAGTGGCTTACGCTTTTGAAAACAACTTATACGTTTTCGATTTTATTTCAAATAAAGAAACTCAAATTACTACTGACGGAAAGAAAAACTCAGTAATTAATGGAATTACAGACTGGGTTTACGAAGAAGAATTTGCATTTGTACGTGCTTTTGATTGGAATGCTAATGGAACTAAAATTGGCTTCATTCGTTTTGATGAAACTAACGTTCCAGAATTTTCAATGGACATGTACAACCAAGGTTTATATCCTACACAATCGGTCTTCAAATACCCAAAAGCTGGTGAAAAAAACGCAGAAGTTTCTCTTCATATTTATGATGTAAGCAATTCAAAAACACAAAAAATTGATTTAAGTAATTACAACGATTTTTACATCGCTCGTTTAAAATTGACAAATGACTCGAATGTTTTAAGCGCTCAAGTTTTGAATCGCCACCAAGATAATTTGGATTTACTTTTTGTAGATGGAAATTCAGGTGCGAAAAAAGTGGTATTAAACGAAAAAGACAAGGCTTATGTAGATGTAACAGACAATTTGACTTTCCTAAAAGACAATAGCTTTATTTGGACGTCAGAAAAAGATGGTTACAATCACATTTACCACTACGATAAATCTGGAAAACTGAAAAACCAAGTAACAAAAGGAAAATGGGAAGTAACTTCTTATTACGGTTTCGATGAAAAAAACAAAACAATTTACTACCAATCAGTAGAAAATGGTTCGATTAACAGAGATGTTTATTCTATTTCAATTGATGGAAAATCTAAAAAAAGATTATCATTAAAAACAGGAACGAACAACGCTACATTTAGCCCGAACTTCCAATATTTTATCAATACACATTCTAGTGCCACTTCTGCGCCTTATTATTCTTTAAACGACTCTAAAACTTCTAAAGAATTAAAGAAAATTCAATCTAACGAAGCTGTGGAAGAAAAGTTAGCAAAATATAATGTGGCTCCAAAAGAATTTTTTACTATCACTACAGAAAAAGGCCATACTTTAAACACTTGGATGATTAAACCAAAAGATTTTGATGCGACTAAAAAATATCCTGTATTTATGTTCCAATACTCTGGTCCAGGTTCACAACAAGTAGATAATGCTTGGAACGGAACTGACGATTATTGGTTTATGATGTTAGCACAAAAAGGATATATTGTAGCATGTGTAGACGGAAGAGGAACTGGTTTTAAAGGGGCAGAATTCAAAAAATGCACGCAAAAAGAATTAGGAAAATACGAAGTAGAAGATCAAATTGACGCCGCTAAAGTATTTGGAAATTACGCATATGTTGACAAATCTAGAATTGGAATTTTTGGTTGGTCATTTGGTGGTTTTATGGCCTCAAACTGTATTTTCCAAGGTGCTGATGTTTTCAAAACTGCTATTGCCGTTGCACCAGTAACTTCTTGGAGATATTATGACAGTATTTATACAGAAAGATACATGCAAACACCACAAGAAAATGCTAGTGGATACGATAACAATTCACCAATTACTCACGTAAGTAAATTAAAAGGAAACTTTTTATTAGTTCACGGAACGGCGGATGATAACGTGCATGTACAAAACACAATGAAAATGGTGGAAGCTTTAGTACAAGCCAACAAACAATTTGATTGGGCCATTTATCCAGACAAAAACCACGGAATTTTTGGCGGAAAAACACGTTTACAATTGTATACAAAAATGACTAACTTCATCTTAGAAAAACTATAAACTAACCTAATTACAAATAAATAAATTCAATATGAGCGAAACAGTTAAACAAGGACATCCAAAAGGACTTTGGGTATTATTTGGAACAGAAATGTGGGAGCGTTTCAATTTCTACGGAATGCGAGCAATCTTAACATTATTCATGGTAAACGCCCTAATGCTAGGAGAATCAAATGCATCAATTATATATGGAGGCTTTTTAGCTCTTTGTTATCTAACTCCACTTTTAGGAGGTTTTATATCTGATAAATATTTAGGAAATAGAAGTTGTATCATGCTTGGTGGTACCCTTATGGCTATAGGACAATTTTCATTATTTTATAGTGCTACTATTTATGATAGCAATCTAGATTTCTCTAAAGGGATGTTTTGGTTAGGTTTATTTGTTATTATTTTTGGTAACGGATTTTTTAAACCAAATATTTCTTCTATGGTGGGAAGTTTATATCCACCACAAGAAAAAAGCAAGTTAGATTCTGCTTTCACTATTTTTTATATGGGAATCAATATTGGAGCTTTATTAAGTCAATATTTTGTACCTCTTTTTGCAGATGTAAAAGTCAATAACGTTCAAGACCCTACGGTATTTAAATGGGGATATTTGATGGCAGGTATTGCCATGGTTTTAGGAACATTAGTTTTCTTCTTTTTGAAAAACAAATATGTAATTTCTCCAGAAGGATTACCAATTGGAGCTAAACCAAATAAAGATGTTGCAAACGGTGTAGTTGAAGAACAAGCTAAGTTCTCAAGTAAATCAATCGGAATTGCGTCAATTTTATTCGTTGTTTTATTTTTTGCTTTTAGATATTTTCTAGTATCAGAAATTGGATTTAGTAATTTTGAAATTGGAACTTTAGTTAAAGGTATTATATACCCAATCATTTATGGTGCAGGAATCTCTTTAGCATTCTTAATTATGAGTTCTGCAGAAAGTAAAGTGGAAAGAGAAAGAATCTGGGTAATTTACATTGTATCGTTCTTTATTATTTTCTTCTGGGCAGCCTTTGAACAAGCCGGATCATCTTTAACTTTCATTGCATCAAATCAAACAGATAGAACTTTCTTATTTGGATGGGAAATGCCTGCCTCAATGGTTCAAATTTTTAATGGACTTTTCGTTGTAATATTAGCAGTTCCATTTAGTATCATGTGGGATAGATTAAGAGCAAAAGGAAAAGAACCAGTTTCGCCAATGAAACAAGCAATTGGTTTAGCTTTAATTGCATTAAGTTACTTCATTATTGCCCACAATGTAAAAGATTTAGGAAACTCAGGCTTATTAGCAATTAAATGGTTAGTATTACTATACTTTATTCAAACTATGGGGGAACTTTGTTTATCTCCAATTGGATTGTCTTTAGTTGGTAAATTAGCCCCAAAAAGATTTGCTTCTTTATTATATGGAGTTTTCTTTATTTCTAATGCTGCTGGATATGCTTTAGCAGGTTCATTAGGAGCGATTATACCTGCAACTGGTGATAAATTCCAAAAAGCAGAAAAATTAGGTGTTAATCTTCAAGATGTGTTAGATAAAAAAATCACGTTAACGCCTGAACAAATAGCTATTTTCGAAAAAGAACAATTACCATTAGCCAACACTTCTTTTGCCGGATTTGAGATTCATAACTTATATGAATTCTTTATGGTTTTCGTAATTCTTTGTGGTATCGCAGCTATTATTTTAGCCATTTTATCACCAAAATTGAAAAAAATGATGAACGGTGTAAGCTAATAATCATTAAAAATATTTTTTATATCTTTCAAGCCCCGATTACATCGGGGCTTTTTAACTTTAAAAAAAACAATATATTATGTGGAAATCACACCCTAAAGCATTGCCTTACTTGTTTTTATCTGAAATGTGGGAACGTTTCGGATACTATTTAATGATTGGTATTTTTACTTTATATCTTAAAGATGTAGAAGCTGGATTCGCCATGACGGAAAAAGAAGCATCAGATTTATACGGAACTTTCATTGCTTTAGTATTTCTAACCCCTTTTATTGGAGGTTTAGTTGCCGATAGATATTTAGGTTATAAAAAATCTATTGTAATGGGTGGAATCATGATGGGGGCTGGTTACATGATGATGGGAATTCATAGCTTACCAATGTTATACGTTGCTATGACCTTAGTTATTGTAGGAAACGGATTTTTCAAACCAAATATCTCTACACTTTTAGGTAATTTTTATAACGAAGAAAAATACATCGCTAAAAAAGATGAAGGATATAACATTTTCTATATGGGAATTAATGTTGGTGCCTTTATTTGTAACTTCTTTGGAGCAGCGTTAAAAATCCTTTTTGGATGGCAAGAAGCTTTTATGGCAGCTGGAGTAGGAATGTTTATTGGTGTGATAATATTCCTAATGGGAACTAAACATTATGGCGATAAAACAGACAAAAAAGGAGTTCAAGAAGGTGATATGCCTTTCTACAAAATTGTATTATACATTTTAGTTCCATCAGTAATTTTTGGAATTATTGGTTGGTTTTTAAAAGGCGTAGCTTCAGACACAAATATAGATTGTGCTATTTTTGGTTCAGATAGTACCGATGCCTTTATATTTGCCTGCATTCCGGTAGTTTATTTCTACGGAAGTTTATATTTCAAAGCTAAAGCCGAAGAAAAAAGACCAATTGGGGCCTTACTTTCAATTTTTGCCGTTGTAATTTTATTCTGGGCGGTTTTTAAACTAAACGGTTCAGCACTAAATAATTGGGGCGACAAATACACTGACAGAGAATTAACCGGAACAGCACAACAAATAGGTTCTAAATTAGTCCTTACATATACTTTAACTTATAAAAAAGATTCTGTTGCTTTGTATGATTAAGACTTAAGAATTCAGAAAAAAGATGGTGAAGTCATAAAAACGGTTGATTACCCTTTATATTTCAGAAATGTAGCCAAAGACAAATTGCCAACTGAAGAAAGTAAAATATATACTTGGTCAGCTAACTTAAGCCAATCAATCAATCCAGGTTGGGTGATTCTTTTAACACCATTAGTAGTTGCCTTTTTCACATATTTAAGAAGTAGAAAGAAAGAACCTTCTACTCCAACGAAAATCGCATTTGGATTATTAATTTCAGCTTTATCGGTATTAGTTATGGTGGCCGCAGTTCATATTGGAAATAATGGAACTGAAAAAGTATCGGTTTGGTGGTTAGTGGCTAATTACGGAATTATCACTATTGGAGAACTATTCTTAAGTCCTATGGGATTATCCATCGTATCAAAATTATCTCCAAAAAATATTACTGCCCTAATGATGGGTGGATGGTTTTTATCCACATCAATAGGAAATAAATTATCTGGTGTATTAGCCAGTATGTGGGACACGTATGATGATAAAGCGGATTTCTTTTGGGTAAACTTCGGATTATTGATGTTTGCAACAGTATTAATGTTTGCCTTAGTGAAAAACTTAAATAAAGTAATGAAAGATCATGGAATCAACTAGTATGCAAACGATAGAAGAAATTCAAAATTTTAAAGGTAAATATCCAAAACAATTGTGGTATTTATTTTTCTCAGAAATGTGGGAACGCTTCTGTTTTTACGGAATGCGAGGCATGTTAGTAATATTTATGGTGAATCATTTGGCCATGGATGAAGAAATTGCAAATTTACAATACGGTGCTACTCAAGCTTGGGTATATGCTTTTACTTTTATTGGTGGATTATTTGCTGATAAAATTCTAGGATTACGAAAATCACTTTTTTGGGGAGGATTCTTAATGATTATCGGAAGTGTCATTTTAGCAGTAGACCCAAAAAACTTATTTTTCGTTGGAATTGGTTTTACAATAGTTGGAACTGGTTTTTTCAAGCCAAATATTTCTTCAATGGTAGGACAACTTTACAAAGAAAATGATCCAAGACGTGATGCCGGATTTTCATTTTTTTACATGGGTGTGAATTTAGGTGCCTTAATTGGTGGTTATCTTTGTATTGCTGTGGCTGAAGGTTCTTTATGGCAATCATTAGTCCCAGAACATTTAAGATGGAATTTCGGTTTTGGTTTTGCTGCCATTGTAATGATTATTAGTTTATTGACTTTTACACAAACACAAAAAAGTATAGCTAGTATTGGGCTAACCCCATTAGGTCATTTAGAAACTTCCAAAAAGAAACTGTTAGAAAACTTAACTTATTTAGGTTCTGTATTAATCATTCCAATTGTGATTATTATGGTTGGAAATACAGTTTACACTGATTATTTCATGTATGCAATCGGACCAATTTCTATTTTGTACTTATTTTACGAAATGAGAAATTTTTCAGTCGTTGAAAATAAAAAACTACTTGCTGCTTTAGTATTCATTTTATTCTCAATTGTCTTTTGGGCATTTTTTGAGCAAAGTGGCGGTTCTTTAAGTTTATTTGCAGCAAATAATTTAGATAATACTATTGCCGGTGTAGCTTTAAGTCCGAATGGTGTTAACAATTCTGCAAATTCATTATTTGTAATTGGATTTGCTGCACTAGTTGGTTTAGTTTGGTTATGGCTAGCGAAAAGAAAAATAGAACCTAACACTATTATAAAATTCGGATTAGCCTTTTTATTCTTAGCAGGTGGATTTTGGATTTTCTATTATACGAAATTTTTTGCTGACGGTTTAGGAAAAACATCATTAGGTGTTTTCACTTTTGGTTGGTTTATCATCACTTTTGGAGAATTGTGTTTGTCACCAATTGGAATGAGTGCCATGACAAAATTATCACCTCAAAAAACACAAGCCGTAATTATGGGAATGTGGTTTTTAGCGAGTGCTTATGGCCAATATTTTGCTGGAATTTTAGGCGCAAATATTGCAAAAGCATCTAAAAATGCAACCAATTTAGAAAAGCTAAATACTTATGCAGATGGCTACTACCAATTAGCAATTTATGCCTTAATTGCTGGTGTAGTGCTAATTGTTATTTCACCTTTAGTTAAAAAATTAATGCAAGATGTTAAGTAACTTGTGTTTAGGCACACAATTTGTATATATTTGTAAAATAAATTTAAGACCATTACAATGAAAAAAATAATCTTCGCATTCGCTTTTTTAATTAGCGGATTGGTAGCACAAGCACAAGAATTAAATTGGCATACAGATATGGCAAAAGCCACCGAAGCTTCCTTAAAAGAAAACAAGCCTTTATTATTGTTTTTTACAGGTTCTGATTGGTGTGGTTGGTGTATCAAATTACAAAGAGATGTTTTAAAAACAAATGAATTTGCTACTTGGGCCACTCAAAATGTAATTTTAGTAGAATTAGATTTTCCAAAAAGTAAACCACAAGATCAAAATATAAAAATGCAAAACCAACAATTGGCACAAACTTTTGGTATTCAAGGATATCCAACTGTTTGGTTTGTAAATCCTATAAAAGGTACAGATAACAAAGTAAATTTATCTGGCTTAGGTTCTTTAGGTTATGATAATTCTGCTAAAAATTGGATTAGCAAAGCCAATGCTTTTTTAGCTAAAAAATAAAGATTTTAATTCAATCTATAAAATCCCTTTTCGGCAGTAGCATGAAAAGGGATTTTTTCTTGCTCACAAGTTAACTTCCAAAGTTGGATATAACTTTTATAATTAGAACCATCTGCAATAATTTGCTCAGGTTTTACTAGAGTAATCAGACGCTGTAAATTAATTTTTGGCGATTGGGTTAATACTATAATTTCAGGTTTTTGCTTGGTATGATACACTCCTAAGCTATCTACGCAAAGTATTTTTTTCTTAAAAAGATACGCGTTTTTTAAAGGTTCAATATGGTAGTCCTTAACAAATTTACCTCTAGTATATGCTTCGATTGTTGGTTTAGAATTTTGAATATCATTCGTATAAAATACAGAACTATTATTTTTAGTTTCTACAAAAAGATTGTGTTTCATCATATTAAAAATCACAAATTCATCCTTGTTTTTTTCGTTGGAGTTCAATAAAAAATAACCTGTTTGAAAAAGTAAAACCGCACCTAAAATCAAACTTAAATTTTTAATTTTCGGATGGTAAACGAAGTAAATTAAACCACTAATTATAACATACATCAATACTACTAAAACTTCGTGAAAAGCTATATTCTTGAGAACAAAAGCATCAAATTGAACAATCCAAGCAGTAAAACTATTCATCAATTCAATCAACAAATTAACGAAAACACTTAAATAAACCGACACTTTTGGAAGTAAAAAATTAAACGGAATCAATACCAATCCTAAAACTAAAATAATACTCGAAAGTGGAATCGCAATTAAATTTGCAACTAAAAACAACAACGGAAATTGCCCGAAATAATACAACGTTAAAGGTAAAACACCAATTTGAGCCACTAATGAAATTAACAATAAAGACTTCGTTTCTCTTACCAAATAATACTTCGAATAACTATATTTTCGAACAAAAGGTTGAAAAACAACAATACTTAAAACTGCTGCAAAACTCAATTGAAAACCCACATCAAACAAATAATTCGGATTGTACAACAATAAAAACATCGCAGATAACGCCAACGAATTGTAAATATTAGATTGCCTGTTTAAAATTTTTGCTAAAGCAATGATGGAAAACATCACAGCTGCACGAACTATAGAAGCAGAAAACCCAGCTAAAACAGCATAAAACCACAATACACTTAATGAAATTAAAAACACATAGACTTTTCCTTTTCTCAATCGTTGTAAAGGCTTGGTTAACCAAAGTACGATGCCATAAATTAATGCAATATGTAAACCTGAAATTGCCAAAATATGAACAATTCCGGCTTGTGTATAATTATTACTAACTTCTTTTGACAATTCGGTTTTTTCACCAAAAAGCAACGCCATTAATAAATTATAATTGTCCGATTTAAAGCTTTCAATTGGATAACTTTTTAATAATTTCGATTTAATAAAATGGATATAATGATAGTAGTTTTTGTCTGGAGAAACTGCTATAAAATCTGTCTCTTTAAGTTTTACTTCGTAAAAAACATTCTGATTTTGTAAATACTTCGAATAATCAAATTGATGTGGATTAAACGAATTTTGCAACAATTTAGGCGTTTGAAAGAACTTAATTTTATTTCCAACTTCAATTCCTTTCTTAGCCTTCTTGGGCACATAAAAAATAATTTTGCCGTTGCAAATTTGCTCATTTACTGCAATCGTTTTCAATATAAACTTATCGTAATAAACTGTAGATTTCAATTTTTCAGAAACCACTGCTTGAACGATATTTTTCTCCGAAAGGTAATTTAAAAAATGATTTTTAGAATTAATTTCTCGATGTAAAAAACCAGAAAACATTCCGAAAGAGACACTTAAAATCACTACAAAACTTTCGAAAAAATAACTTTGAAACTTCTTTTTCACATTTATAAAATAGCTTATCGAAAAACTAATAATGCTAAAAATTATTCCAAAAAAGATAAAATCAATAGGTAAATTAAAGAAATATTGTGTTAAAATTCCGAAAATAAAACCAAAAAGTATAGGGACAATGGGAAACTTAAAAAACTTCATAGAATTTTATTCAAGAATTCTATTTACACCAACAAATGTTCTTGCATAATAGCTTTCTGCTGTGGAAGAATAAATGACACCACTACTTGTAGAAGAATGAATAAACTTAATAACACCCTCTTTATTTTCAGTAACAATTCCAACATGACTTACGCCACCGCCGCTAGTATTGAAAAAAATCAAATCACCTGATTGCGCTTCACTTTTTAAAATACGCTTCCCAATTCGCGACATTTCCGCAGAACTTCTTGGCAATTCAATATCAAACTGACTCATGGTGTAATTGACAAATCCAGAACAATCAAAACCAGCTGGTGTCCTTCCACCACCACGGTAAGGAGAACCTAAATTTTCAGCTGCCACATTCAAAATTTGCTCTTTTATATAATTAGAAACTTCAAAAGTAGGGGTGAAATCTTGCGGGGTTTCTTCTTCCACCACTACTATAATTTTTGATTTTTCTATACTATCCTGATGCGCTTTATGCTTGGCTTTTTCAATTGCTCTTAATTCTTTTTTAGTGGGTTTAGCTGGTTTATCTAAACCTTCTTTTTCCGTAAAAGAATAGGCTCCCATTTTCAAAGCATCATTTTTCGAAGTAATGATAGTTGGCTTTTGTGCTGATTTACAACTATATAAAAAAATAGTTAGTAAAAATATATAAATAGAATTTTTCAAAATTTTTAATGTTTTAATGGCTACGAATTTACAAAATTATTTTTTTATGGTATGTATTATTAATTCGGCGGTTTTTGAACTTGCGCCTTTTCCTCCTAATTTTTGTTCTAAAATAGCATATTGCGATAACATTTCTTCTCTTTGATTTCCAGAAATAATTGTATGCAATTCCAATTCTAAATTTTTAGTATTTAACTCTTTTTGAATCAATTCTTTCACTACTTCTCGGTCCATGATTAAATTAACTAAAGAAATAAATTTCAACGTAATGATGCGCTTGGCAATTTCATACGAAATTCTATTCGCTTTATAACACACAATTTGGGGCACTTTGAATAAAGCTGTTTCTAAGGTAGCCGTTCCAGAAGTAACCAAAGCTGCATGAGAAATACTAAGTAAGTCGTAAGTTTTATCGCTTACAAATTTTACATTTTCTGTGGTTAGAAATTGTTGGTAAAACTCAAATTCCTGACTTGGCGCGCCAGCAATTACAAATTGATACTCCGAAAATTTATCTACTACAGAAAGCATAATCGAAAGCATTTTTTCAATTTCTTGTTTTCGACTTCCTGGCAATAAAGCAATTATTGGTTTTTGAGACAATTTATTTTCGGATGTGAATTTTTCAAACGATGTTTTTTCTCTGTTTGAAATCGCATCTATAAGAGGATGGCCTACAAATTCAACGGGAAAATTGTGCTTTTTTTCATAAAAATCTTTTTCAAACGGAAGGATTACGTACATTTTATCTACATCACGTTTGATATCTTTGATACGATTTTCTTTCCAAGCCCAAATTTGTGGCGAAATATAATATTGATTTTGAATGCTTAATTTCTTAGCCCATTTCGCAATTCGCATATTAAAACCTGGATAATCAATGTAAATAATGGTATCCGGTTGAAACTGTAAGATGTCTTTTTTACAAACCGAAATATTTCCTAAAATGGTTCTCAAATTCATCACCACTTCAGCAAAACCCATAAAAGCTAAATCGCGATAATGTTTCACTAAAGTTCCGCCTACATTTTGCATTAAATCGCCACCCCAAAAACGAATTTCGGCAGTTGGATCTTTTTCCAAAATGGCTTTCATTAAATTAGAACCGTGTAAATCGCCAGAAGCTTCACCAGCTATTATGTAATATTTCATTGTAATCAATTAATTCGCTAAGATAATGTATTTCTATTCTTTCTTATAATTAAATTTATTTCGACCTTGTTTTAAAACAAAACCATCATTTACGAAATAAATTTCAATATTACCTGCTTGAAAATAAAAAAGGTCGTCACTAGCGTAGGTTAGCGGAAATTCTGGTTGTCCGGTTGCTTGCCCATATAATGCACCATTTTTTTCGAAAATCGTAACTTTTAAAGGGATATCTTTTGAAGAATATATTCCAACATAATCTTTAATTTTTTCTGGATTTAAAGTTTCAAAAACAGGAAAACGGAAAGGCGATTTGTAGTAAATACTCAAAATACCTAACATAATGTCATTTTGACTATAATTTACACCATTTGAAAGTAATGAAATAGTCATATCGTCTTGTTGATAATAACCCATTGTACTTTCAAAACCTTCAATTTTACCGTTATGACCAAAGAATTTTCTTTCCCCAAAAGGAAAACGAATTAAAGCCATTCCGTAAGTATCTTTTAAGGTTTTCATCAATTCAAATGAAGCTGGACTCACTAATTTCCCTTTAAAAAGAGAACGAATAAATAAGGTTAAATCTTCTGGTGTAGAAATAATTCCACCTGAAGAAAAAGCAATATCATTTTCCCATTCGTCAATTTTGTCCCAATATTCTCCATTAAATGTATAAGAATAACTTTCTCTTTTTGTGATGTCTGTTTTTTGATTGGTGTAATACGTATTTTTTAATCCTAACTTATCAGCAATTCTGATTTTTAAGTTATCCGCATAGGTTTTTTTGGTTACTTTTTCAATAATTAATCCTAAAACAAAATAGTTAGAATTACTGTATTCATGTTTGGTATCTGGTTCAAAAATGGAAGTATAATTTTCAATTTTCTTCAAGATTAACTCTTTAATATTTGGTTTTCCCAAAACATCGGTTAGCGTCGCATCGGCATTCGCATAATCTTTAATTCCAGTTCGTTGGTATAACAATTGTTCGATGGTAATTTTATCGGCATTTTCAATTTTCGGATAAAATCGACTCAATTTAGTGGTTAATAAAATCTTTTTTTCTTCCACCAATTGCATAATCATCGTAGCGGTAAATGTTTTGGTAATCGAACCAATTTTGTATTTTGTACCACCATTCGCTCTAATGCCTTTTGTAGCTTCTGAATAGCCGTATGCTTGTTTAAAAACTACCTCATCACCTTGCATAATGCAAAGCGAACCCATAAACTTATCATGTTCATTCAAATAATTTAAAAGACTATCAATACGCGCTAAACTTGCTTCTTGAGCAAATGTGACAACTGAAAGAAATAAAAATAAAATAGAAAGTTGTTTTTTCATGATTATGCTGTTTTTAATAATTTGTATGTTTTTTGTTCGAAATGTTACTTTATATAAAAAATTAGAGTATTGAAAAATTAATATCTATAACGAAATTAAGCAAATAGAATGGCATACAAAAACCAAAATTTTCTCGTTTATACAAATATCAGTACTTTTACCCTATGTTAAAACAGCTATTTCTTTTTTTATTTTTATGTTCGATATCTTTTGGCTTGGCTCAAGAGAGAAATCAAGCATTCAAAACGAAAAAATTAGCTTATACTAAAGCCGAAATTCAAATTGATACTTTGGCTTTAAATCCGAATTCGTTTAAAATGTACAATTTCAATAATCAAGAAATTGACACGTCTTTTTATTCTTTCAATTATCAAACCAAAAAGTTACTTTTTAAGAAAGAATTTCAAGATTCGGTTAAAGTAACTTATTACCAATTGCCTAATTTCTTAACGAAAACCTACACCATTTACGACGAAAAAAAAATTGTTCCGAATGAAAATGGTCGCTTATTAACCTTTACCGAAAATAATAAAAAACCAATCTCAGTTTTTAATGGTTTACAAACTAACGGAAGTATTTCTCGTGGTGTAACGATTGGAAACAATCAAAATACCGTTTTAAATTCGAATTTAGATTTACAAATTTCAGGAAAATTAGCTGATAATGTAACCTTAAAAGCATCCATTCAAGACAGTAATATTCCATTACAAGAAGGCGGATATTCGCAAAAATTAGATGAATTTGATCAAATATTTATTGAACTTTCTTCCAAAAACTGGAATGTTAGAGCCGGTGATTTATTTTTAGAAAACAGAAAGACTTCTTTTCTAAATTTTAATAAAAAAGTTCAAGGTTTATCTTCGCATTTTAATTGGGGAAATACCCAAAAAAACGATTTATTTTTAGCAGCATCTTTAGTACGCGGACAATATGCTAGAAGTAATTTTACAGGTCAAGAAGGCAATCAAGGACCGTATAAACTACGTGGCAATAATGGCGAATTGTATGTGTTAATTATTTCAGGTTCCGAGCGGGTTTATGTAAATGGAATATTGAAAGAACGAGGCGAAAACAAAGATTATATTATCGATTATAACGCGGGTGAAATTATTTTCAACGCCACTTTTCCCATTACTTCCGAAATGCGAATTGTGATGGAATACCAATATTCGGATAGAAATTTTACCCGTTTTTTAAGTTATGGTGGATTTCAACATGAAAGCGACAAGTTTAGTATTGGCGCGTATGTATATTCGGAAAATGATGTAAAAAACCAACCTTTACAACAAAGTTTATCGGAAGAACAAGTGCAAATTTTACAAAATGCTGGTGATGATGCTACTTTAATGAATGCGCCTTCTGCTTATGAAGATTCGTACTCAGAAAACAAAATTTTGTACAAAAAAACGCTAATTGGTTCAACAGAAATATTTGAATTTTCAACCGATGAAACCCTGACTTTATATCAAGTAAAATTTACTTTCGTTGGAACCAATTTAGGAAATTATGTTTTAGCAAGTAACAATACGATTGGCAAAATTTACGAATATGTGGCGCCAATTGCTGGAATTCCGCAAGGAAATTATGAACCGATTGTAAAATTAATTGCGCCGACAAAAATTCAAATTGCTACGATTGTTAGTAAATATACACCTTCAGAAAAAACAGAAATTGAAACAGAAATTGCCATTTCAAACAACGATAAAAATCTGTTTTCAGGCATAGACGATGCTAACAATCAAGGGATTGCTTCGAAATTAAACTTCAAACAACAATTATTTTCGAAAGGAATAAATGTACAATCATTTGCAAATATCAATTACATTCAAGAAAATTTCAAACCCATTGAACGTTTGTATAATATTGAATTTAACCGCGATTGGAACATCACGAATCCTTTAGGAAATCAAGTTTTGATTGTGGGTGGTTTGCAATTTAATTCCGTACAAAAAGATTCTGTAAAGTGGCAAACCTTTGGAAAATATCAATTCGAAAAGTTAGACTATTCTATTAATTTTTCTGGAAATAAACATGTTTTTCAAGCTGTGGCGAAAAACAAATCAGTAGTTTTTCAAACGCAAACAAGTTTGATGAAAAGCCGAAGTGATTACAGCGAATCCGACTTTTTTAGAAATCAGAATGTAGCGAAATATCATATCAAGAAAAATTATTTTGGAGGAAGTTTTAGAGCTGAAAACAGCAAAGAATTACTAACTCAAACGCAAGTTTTAAGTAATTTCAGTCAGCGTTTTACCGAATTTGGAAATTTTATTGGTCGTGGTGATTCTACCAAAGTTTTTACAGAAATTGGTTATTTGGCCAGACAAAACGATAGTATTCAAAACAATATTTTACAACGTGTGAATGCTTCTTTTTCTAGCTATTTAAAATCGCAATTGATTAAAAATGACAGAAGAAATTTAGGGATTTTCATCAATTACAGAACCTTGTAATTTGCTGACAATCGTGCCACAGAACCTTCTATCAATTCGAGATTAAATTATTCGGATTCGTTTTTCAATCAGTTGATTCAAACGACTACTTTTTATGAAAATAATTCGGGAAGTATTGCCCAACAAGAGTTTACTTATTTGGAAGTAGACCCCGGCCGTGGTGTTTATATGTGGAACGACTACAACAACAATAATGTTCAAGAATTACAAGAATTTGAAATTGCTACTTTTCCAGATTTAGCAAAATATGTGAAAGTATTTTTACCGAATCAAACGTTTATTCGCACCTATCAAAACAAGTTGAGTCAAACGTTAACTTTCAATGGAAATGCTTGGCAAAACAGCGAAGGTTTCAAGAAGTTTTTATCGAATTTTTATAATCAAACTTCTCTAATTATTGATAAAAAAGTAGCTCGAAACTCTAATTCTTTCGAATGGAATCCATTTTCAAAAAACGAAGAAGATTTAATCGGTTTGAACAATAATTTCAGAAATAGTTTGTTCTTTCACAAAGGAAAACAAAGAAATTCGGTAACTTATACCTACAATTCAAGTTCGTTAAAAAACTTACTAAATTTTGGTAGTCAAGAAAACTATATTAAAAGTCACCAATTGCAATATGCACATTTGATAAAAAAGTTTTGGCTGATACAAATGCAAACGAACACATCAAATTCAGAAAGCATTTCAGATAGTTATTCGAGTAGAAACTTCAATATTAATGGTTTAGAATTTGCGCCAAAAGTATCTTATATTTTCTCTAAAAATGCAAGCTGGGATGTTTTTTACGAAAATAGCACTAAAGAAAATACTTTAGGCAACTTAGAACGTTTGAAACAAAACCAATTTGGAACGTCTTTCAATTGGAATACAGAAAAAGGATTCACTTTAAACGGTATTTTTACTTACATCAATAATGATTTTATAGGAAGTTCGTCTTCACCGGTTGGTTTTCAATTGTTAGAAGGTTTACAAAATGGAAAAAATTCTACTTGGCAACTTTTGTTTCAGAAAAATATCACACAATTTTTAGATATTTCAATAAATTACAACGGACGAAAATCGGAAACTAGCAAAACTATTCATACAGGAACAGTACAATTAAGAGCGTTTTTTTAGCCTAATACAAACCTTAATATTTTGTTAAAACAAGTATGAATTACTACCTTTTTTGTTTTTAAAATTTGATTTCAATAAAAATAGAATAAATTTGTTGTGAAATATCAAACCACAATGAAAAACATTCTACTAATAGTACCCTTTTTTACTTTTTTTATAAGTCAAGCCCAATTAAGTAATAAACATTGGATTCCGCCTTTGCACGCCAGAGATGAATCAACTATTCAGGATCATTACGTTTATATCTCAACTGCAGAAACCACTCCTTTTTTGGTAACGGTTACCACTGGTAATGGCTCACCAATTCCAGGTTCTCCATTTACAGTTTCCCGAACAAATCCAGTTGAAGTGACAATTGGAGCGGGACAACCAACACAAATGTTCCTAGAACTTGACGATGTGAATGTGGTAAAAAGCGATAAAGGTTTAATCTTAGAAGGACCAAAAGATTTTTATGTGAGTTTTAGAATGCGACATACTAATCATGCCGAAACATTAATTTCAAAAGGAAGACCAGGAATAGGTAACAGATTCCGATTAGGTCATATGATTAATGAATCAACAGATAATAGAACCTCATTTGTAGCAAGTGTTATGGCTACAGAAGACAATACAACCGTAACGTTATCCGACTACAATACCAATGTTGTTTTTGTTTCTGGAAGTGGCGACATTACTTCAGACACACAAAATTTCAATTTAAATGCAGGACAAAGTATCGTTTTTAGCGGATATAGTTCTGAACTGGCAAATTTAGATGGTGCGATTGGTACTTTAATAGAATCTAGCAAACCTATTGCTGTAAATTCTGGTAATATTTTAGGAGGAATTCAAAGCGGTAGAGCTGATATGTGTTTAGATCAAATTGTTTCTTCTTCACAAATTGGTAATGAATATATTTTCATTGAAGGAAATGGAACTCCTGAAATGGAACTCCCTTTAATTGTAGCAGATCAAGACAATACTGAGGTATTCGTAAATGGAAATCTAACAGCTTCAATAACTTTAAATGCTGGAGATTATTATTTAGTACCAAATTCGGAATACCAAGGAACAACTAACAAAAATATTTATGTAAAAACGTCAAAACCTGTTTTTGCCTATCAATTAATTGGAGGTTTACCAGACACTGCTACTTCAGGTTTAAATTTCATTCCACCTTTAAGTTGCTTTTTTCAAGAATCAGTTTATTTACCAGCCATTGATGAAATAGGTGGTACAAATTACGATTCAGATTTAATGATGTTAACCTATTCTACTGCTACGATAACCGTTAATGGGAACCCAATAAATCCTTCACAAGCACAAGCTGTTTTAGGAAATACAGATTGGGTGACTTACAGAATTTCTGGTTACACCGGAAATGTAAATGTTATTTCTACTGGGCCTCTAGCGGTAGGTGTTTTTGGTTCAAGTGGTGCTGCAGGATATGCGGGTTATTACTCCGGATTTGGTAGTGCTCCTACAGATACTCCAGTAACGGTTTGTTCTTCAACCACAACCAATTTATTTGAGGCAATAAATGGAAATCCAGGCCCTGGCGGAATTTGGACTGTGCCAGCAGGTGGCGCACCATTAACTGGAAACATTTTTGATCCAGCTATAAATATTCCAGGTGAATACAACTACGCGTTTACTAAAACATGTAATACTGCTTTAACTTTTATCAATGTAAAAGTAAATGTTACGATACAAATCGCTAATAATGCCGGTACAAGTACCACAAAAAACACATGTAAAAATGAAGCTTCATTTGATTTATTTCCTTTGTTAGGAACTGGAGTTACAACAGGCGGAACTTGGTCTCCAGCATTAGTCAGCGGAACAGGCGTTTTCAATCCAGCAGTTGATGTAAGCGGTACATATACCTACACTATTCCTGCAAGCGGCGTGTGTCCAGCCTTGACTTCAAATGTAATAGTAAACAATTATGATATTCCAACACTAGTACCTATTACTGATTTAAAAGTTTGTGATGATGCTATAGATGGTAACGATACAAACGGACAAACTACATTTAATTTAACTACAAAAACGGTTGAAATATTAAATGGTCAAACTAATGTAAATGTTACCTATCATCTTTTAGAAGCGGATGCTATTTCTGGAAGTAATGCCATTGTTTCTTACACTGGTTTAAGCAGAATAATTTACGTTCGCTTATTTAATACACTAACAAATTGTTATAACACTACAAGTTTTAATGCCGTTGTTACGCCTTTACCAGTTGTGAACAATGTAGTGACTTTAAGACAATGTGATGATGATACCGATGCAATTTCAATTTTTAATTTAACAGAAGCGAATATTCTAATTTCAACTCAAATTAATTTAACGTTTAAGTATTACTTATCACAATTTAACGCTCAAAATGATATTGGTCAAATTCCAAACGAAACCACTTATACTTCTCCAGATAACGGAATTGTTTGGGCTCGAATAGAAAATGAAAATGGATGTATCAGAACTGCAAGAGTAAATCTAGTGGTTTCTGCGACACAAATTCCAGCTACTTTTGCAAAAATTATATTGCAAGAATGCGATGATTTTATCGATTTAACTGATCCTGAAGGTGATGGAATTGATTATTTCGACTTAAATGTAGCTACGAATGATCCAGTAAATGGAATTTTAGCGCAATTTACAAGTAGTACTAATTTAATTGTTACGTATTATGAAAGTCAGGCAGATGCTTTGGCAGAAATAAATCCGATTGACACCACAGATCCAGATGGTTATAGAAACATCATCCCGAATCTTCAAAATATTTGGGTGAGAATTGACAGTAATGTAAATAACGATTGTGTAGGATTAGGGCAATATGTAGATTTACAAGTGAATCCTCTTCCTGATTTTGATATCGAAGATTTCAAAGTTTTATGCGTTGAACCTGGAACGGGAATTGGAAATTTCGCAATTGATGCTACTCCAACTACACCAGGAACTTATACGTATTCTTGGACGCCAACCAACCCAGAAACTACAGCCGGATTAGAAAATGCAATTTTTAATGCTACCGCAAGCGGGGTTTATAAAGTTGTTGTAACCAATATAGGAACCACAACAACAACCAATTGTTCTAAAGAAGATCAAATGGAAATTGTAGTTTCCTCTGCACCAGAAATCGTACAAGCAGAATTGGTTTCTGAAATTTTCGCGAGTGGATTATCAACTATTCAAGCCGTAGTAATTGGTGGTTTTGGCACATACGAATACAGTTTAGACCAAATTAATTGGCAAGCAAGTCCTGTATTTACCAATTTAGAAAATGATATTTATACCATTTATGTAAGAGATACGAATGGTTGTGGAGAGAAAAATTCCAATCAAATTGCTACTATTTCTTATCCAAATTATTTTACACCAAACGGAGATGGTTATAACGATACTTGGCACATTAAAGGCTTAACCAAAGAATATGATGCGAAAATTTACATTTTTGACCGATATGGAAAATTACTAACCAAAATTGATGCCTATAAAAATGGTTGGGATGGTAAATATAATGGACAAGAAATGCCTTCTACTGATTATTGGTTCAAAATTGAATACAAAGAAGATGGTGTTCAAAAAGAATTTAAATCGCACTTTAGTTTAAAAAGATAATATGACAGCTTTCGTAAAACAAGAAGTAAAAAATAATATTGGCTATATCACATTTTTTCATCCTGCAGGAAATTCGTTTCCGAGTTCGCAATTGCAACAATTGGTGGAAACTATTCAGGATTTAGACAAAAATGAAAACGCAACCATTATCGTTTTACAAAGTGAAGGTAATACGTTTTGTGCCGGTGCTTCATTTGACGAATTATTACAAATTGATAATTTAACTGACGGAAAACAATTTTTCTCAGGTTTTGCCAATGTGATTAACGCCATGCGAAACTGTTCTAAATTAATTGTGGGAAAAGTACAAGGCAAAGCCGTTGGTGGTGGCGTAGGAATTGTAGCCGCTTGCGATTATGCCATTGCGACAACAAAAGCTGATGTAAAACTATCGGAATTAACTATAGGAATTGGACCTTTCGTAATTGAACCAGCCGTTAGCAGAAAAATTGGACAAACTGCCATGAGTGAATTAACCTTAGCCGGAAACGAATGGAAACCCGCAACTTGGGCATTTGAAAAAGGTTTATTTGCCAAACTATTACAACCAGAAGAATTAGATACTGAAACTGAAAAATTCGCTACACAATTAGCCAGCTATAATCCAGAAGCTCTATCTGAAATGAAAAAAGTTTTATGGCAAAACACAGCACATTGGAGCACTTTATTATACGAACGTGCCGAAATTTCAGGAAAATTAGTCTTGAGTGATTTTACGAAGAAAGCGTTAGAAGCGTTTAAGAAGTAATGAAAAATAGAACAGAAATAATTAAATGGATTGCAAGAATTTTGATCTCCCATAATTTTATTTTTGCCATTATAATAAGAAGTAAAGTAAATGAATATTATTTTGAAGGATTTCCTTTAATTCTCTTAGCTATTTGGTTAACATGGTATAATAAATACCTTTTATCAATTTTATTAATGTTGTTATGCCTTATAACATTTTATATGAATTGGATAAACTAAATATATTACTTTAGTCAGCTTGATTTAAGCTATTTTTATGCAATTCTTAAAACAAATAAAAAATTTTAAAACAATATTAGCATCAAAAATCAACTTATGTTTTCTAGCCCCGATAGTAGCGGCATCTCCCGATTTTTCTTCGGGAATATAG
>Ga0156297_1183_pt1 | contig 19411 bp, 18 predicted proteins | sample RifCSPlowO2_12_FD_107945 | JGI IMG/M metagenome (GOLD analysis project Ga0156297, IMG submission 107945) | Flavobacteria bacterium RIFCSPLOWO2_12_FULL_31_7
CAGCCCTTTTTTTATTTTTGTAAATGTAAAAACAATGCGTGTAATAAAGTCTTTACTTCAGATGTTTGGTAGGAATACAAAACCTAATTTCGAAGAAGTTGATACAAATAGTAATCAGAAAATGAAAAAATTTTTAATTGTTGGGTTAGGTAATATTGGTGCTGAATATGTAAACACTCGTCATAATATAGGTTTTAAAATATTAGATTATTTTGCAAATCAAGAAAGTGTCTCTTTTCAAACTCAAAAATTTGGTGAAGTTGCCGAGTTTAAAATCAAAGGACGTACAGTTTTATTATTGAAGCCAAATACGTATATGAATTTGAGTGGTAAAGCTGTGAAATATTGGATGGAAAAAGAGAATATTGAAAAAGAAAATATACTTGTTATTACGGACGATTTAAATTTATCTTTCGGAAGTATTAGGATTAAAGCAAAAGGCTCTGATGGGGGTCATAATGGTCTTAAAAATATACAACTCTTATTGAATTCGACAGAATATCCACGATATAGATTTGGGATTAGTGATGCTTTCAAAAAAGGCAAACAAGTTGATTATGTTTTAGGAGAATGGTCTATAGAAGAAAAAGAAGCGCTTAAAGAAAGACTGGGTGTTTCTGCTGAAATAATTAAATCTTTCGCTTTAGCAGGTTTGAACAATACCATGAATCTATATAACGGGAAATAAGTTGGATTACTTAATTGTATTTCGATTTTCTCAACTTAATTTGCTTATCTAGTTGATGTTGTATTAATTAAATAATTATTGTAAATGTTGTTCAAGTGTTATGAAATTATTTTTTTTTTATTATATTTGTTTATAATTAACCAAATTTGTAAATAAAATGAAAAAAATTACTCTAATTTTATCGTTATTCTTTTGTTTTGGTAGCGTAGTTTTCGCACAAAATAAGACTGGTGATAGAACGGTTTTTGGAAAAAAAGTCGACCCGATTAACATTTCTCCCACAGGTCATATCAGATGTGCTACTACTGAATATGAGCAGTTTTTAAGAGAACAAAATCCTAAAATGGAATCTGTTGAACAATTTGAAAACTGGATTAATCAAAAAATTGAAGAACAAAAAGCGATTCAAACTGTAGCTTCTCAAAGTGGAGGAATTATTTATATTCCTGTTGTGGTTCATGTTATTCATAACGGTGATGCATATGGAGTAAATGAGAATATTACGGATGAGCAAGTGCAATCTCAAATCACTGTAATGACTCAAGATTTCAGAAGATTAGTAGGTACTCCAGGTTATAATACTAATCCAGTTGGGGCTGATACACAAGTTGAATTTGTTTTAGCAAAAGTAGACCCTAATGGCAATCCTACAAATGGTATTAATAGAGTTAATTTATGTCAAGAGTCTTGGTCTGATGCTGATATCAATTCTACAGTTAAACCAACTACTATTTGGGATCCAACTCAATATATGAATATGTGGTCTGTTAATTTTACAGATGGATCATTACTTGGATTCGCGCAATTTCCTGAGTCAACTTTAGCTGGTTTAAGTCCTACGGCACAAAGTGCTACTACGGATGGAGTTGTTGCTGGATATAGATTTTTCGGAAGTTCAGCATTAACCACTGGTAATTTTGCACCTCCTTTTGATAGAGGTAGAACAATGACACATGAAGTTGGTCACTTTTTAGGATTGAGACATATTTGGGGTGATACTAATACTTGTCCTGCTACTAATACTACTGCAGATAAAGATTTCGTTGCTGATACTCCAGCTGCGAATGCACCAAATTACGGATGTGTAGCTAATACAAACACTTGCCCATCTAACCCTGGTAATGATATGATTCAAAATTATATGGATTATACAGATGATACATGTATGAATATATTTACTGTTGGTCAAGCTTCTAGAATTACTACGGTAATGAATAATTCACCAAGAAGAGCTTCTTTAAAAACTTCGGTTAAAGATTTAGCAATTCCATTATTTGCTAATGATGCTGAAGTTAAAATTGAGTCTTATTGTACATCTGGAGCTTCTAATCCATGTGCGCCAGCGAACCAACACCAAGTTTATTTATATAACAGAGGTACAGCAAATTTAACTTCTGCTACAATTAATTATAACGTGAATGGTGGTCCTAACACTCCAGTGAACTGGACTGGAAATTTAGCTCCACACAAATATGCTTTAGTTACATTTTCAACAGCTTTAGCTTCTGGGACTTTAAATGTGTCAGTTGCAAGTGCAAATGGTGGTACAGATGGTAGAGCTTCTAATAATACTTCTTCTAAAGCATTTAGTTTCCCTGCTCCAGTAGCTCCTGCTAATTATGAGTATACAACGTTTACATACACTTTACAAGGTGATAGATGGGGTGCTGAAACTACTTGGAATCTTAAAAATGCAGCAGGTACAGTTTTATTTAGTGGAGGACCTTATACTAATTTAGCGGCTGGGCAAACTCCTCCGCCAATTGTACAAAACTGGCCTTTACCAGTAAACGGATGTTATACTTTTACTATTTTAGATTCTTTCGGTGATGGAATTGATCCGGGTACTTACAGTATTACTGCCAATTCAGGTGCTGTTGAAGTTGTTTCAGGTGGTGTTTTTGGAACTTCTGAAATAACATATTTTACAAATAATTCATTATCATCTCAATCTTTTGATTTATTTGATACAATTTCTTTATACCCAAATCCAGCTAAAGATAAGGTTACAATTTCTGTTCCTCAAGGTTTAGATGTAAATGGGAAATATGAATTATATAATGCTTTAGGGCAAAAAATTTCAACTAAAAAAGTTTCTTCTGAAAATGATTTAATAATTAATACAAATAGCTACCAAACAGGAATTTATTTTATTAATTTAACTATTGGAGAGTTTTCTAAAACATTACGTTTTATCAAAGAGTAATTTTTTAAAATATTTTCACACAAAAAGGATTGGTTTACGCCAATCCTTTTTATTTTTGTAAAAACATATTTTATTTTGAAAATATATAATTCCATTTACGAGTTTGAAACATCAAAAAAAACAATTGTTACTTTAGGTACTTTTGATGGTGTACATATTGGGCACAATGCTATTTTAGATAAAATATGTAAAGCAGCACAACAAGAAAATTTAGAAAGTGTTATTCTTACCTTTTTTCCACATCCGAGATTAATTGTTTCTAATAATTACGATATTAAATTATTAAATACAATTGAGGAAAAAGCAATTCTTTTGGAGAAAAAAGGCATACAAAATTTCATCGTTCATCCTTTTGATAAAACCTTTTCAGAATTATCTCCAAGAGAATTTGTAACCCAAGTTTTAGTCGATAAATTAAATATTCAGAAAATAATTATTGGTCACGATCATAAATTTGGAAAAGACCGCGCTGCCGATTTTAATGATTTAATTAACTTCGGTAAAGAATTTGGTTTTGAAGTAGAAGAAATTTCAGCGCAACAAATAAACGAAGTGTCCGTAAGCTCTACCAGAATCAGAAATGCGCTTTTAGAAGGAAATGTTTCTTTGGCTAAGGATTATTTAGGCTACCCTTATGTTTTGACAGGAAATGTCGTAAAAGGAAATCAATTGGGCAGAACAATTAATTTTCCAACCGCAAATATTGAAATTCCAGAAGAGTATAAATTGATTCCTAAAAATGGCGTTTACGTAGTAACGGTAAATGTAAGTAATCAAACCTTTTTCGGAATGATGAATATTGGTGTGAAACCTACTTTAGGTGAAAATAAACGATCTATTGAAGTGCATTTGTTAGATTTTGATGCGGATATTTATAATCAAAAAATTCAAGTGCATATTTTAGAAAAGTTACGCGAAGAACAGAAATTTGATTCCTTTCAAGCCTTGCAAACACAATTGGAAAAAGACAAACAAAATACCATTCATTATTTTAAAAATTTAAAATGATAAAAAAGTGGCTTTCTGAAAATATCGATAATTCTGGTTTAGTATTATTTAGAATTTTACTAGGATTATTAATTGTTGCAGAAAGTTTTGGTGCTATTTTACTGGGTTGGGTAGAAGCCGTTTTCATTCAAAGTAAATTCACGTTTAATTTTATTGGCTTCGATTTTCTACAAATCTTACACGGCGAAAAAATGTACACGTACTTTTTCGTTATGGGAATTTTCGGATTACTCATCACTTTCGGATTGTTTTACAGATTGGCTATGGTGCTCTTCACATTCATGTGGACAACCGTTTACTTAATTCAAAAAGAATCCTACAACAATCATTATTATTTTTTAATTCTCATTTGTATCATCATGATTTTCTTACCTGCTAACGGTAAATTAAGTGTAGATGCAAAATTATTTCCCAAACTAAAACAAACCAAAATTCCGAGATGGATGCCATATTTGCTCCTTTTTCAATTAGCAATTTTATATTTTTATGCCGCAATTGCTAAATTATATCCGGATTGGTTAGACGGAACGTTTTCCAGAATTCTTTTAAATGGAATCACACAAAGACAATTTTTACTAGATATTTTCAATCAGAAATGGTTTTTATTAACCTATGCTTATGCTGGGATTTTTTTCGATTTATTAATTATGCCCGCTTTGTTATGGAAAAAAACCAGAAAATTAGCGATATTGGCTTCTTTCGGATTTCATCTTTTTAATGCGTATTCCTTAAAAATTGGCATTTTCCCTTTTTTAGCGTTAAGTTTTATCGTTTTGCTTTACGATTCGATTCCGCTGAAATTTTTAAATGATAAGCAAGAAATTTCACCAAATAATCGTATTAACACTAAATTTTTTCTAGTTTTTTTTATTCCTTTTTTTATCGTGCAAATCATTTTGCCTTTGCGTCATCATTTCATAAAAGGAGATGTATTATTCACTGAAGAAGGCCATAGGTTGGCTTGGCGAATGATGCTTCGAGAAAGAAAAGGAACTTTAAATATTAAGGTGGTAGACAAAAAAACAGGCTTGACTGATTACCACAATTACGCTTCAGAATTAACACCTAAACAAGTCAAACTTTTAAGTAATTCTCCGGATATTATTTGGCAATATTGTCAGAAATTAAAAAAAGAAGCTAAAAAACCTATTTCAATTTTTGTAGAATGTTCCGTTTCTATAAACAGAAGACCTTACTATAAACTCATCGATGAAAAAACGGATATGGCAACTGCTAAATTCGATTATTTCAGACATAATGAATGGGTGTTGCTTCATGATTTGAATTAATAAAAACTCTGATTATCAAATACATGAGAATTTTTTTGTAAATTTATATGAACAAAAAAATAGTATTATGAAAAATCAAATTGAAATTAAAAATGGTTTATTAATCTTCATGGGTATTGCTGTATTTTTCATGCTTATGGATTTTTTAGGTTTAGCTGGTGAAAATTATTTGCGTATTTTTAATGCTTTTATTGTTTTGTACGGAATCAATAAAACCATTAAATCTAACTATCAAAATGGTATAAGTAATTATTTAGAAAATTATTTTTCAGGAATTAAAACGGGTGTATTTGGAATTTTACTCGGTATAGTAGGTTTAATCGTTTTTATTCAATTAAAAGGAGGAGAATCTTATTTTCTTAAATTGTCTGATACTTTTTTCTTTCCGGGAAAACAAAACATAATGATGTATTCGGCCATGCTTTTTTTTGAAGGAGTTGCTTCTTGTTTCATTGGTTCTTTTATAGTGATGCAGTTTAATTCAGAAGGCAAGTAAATTCGGAATTCAAAAATTCCTTCCTTTTAAAATTTTTTCTTCAAATGTAAATTAGTACTTTTGGAGCATTAATTTATGATTTTATGAGTGTTACTAAACATAACTGGACGAAAGAAGAAATAATTGACATCTACAACAAACCTTTAATGGAATTGTTATACGATGCCGCATCAATACATAGAGAACACCACGACCCAAATACGGTTCAGGTTTCTACACTTTTATCAATAAAAACAGGTGGTTGCCCAGAAGACTGTGGATATTGTCCGCAAGCAGCGCGTTACCATACTGACATTGAAGGAAACGATTTAATGTCGGTTTCTCAGGTTAAAGCACAAGCATTACGTGCCAAATCTTCTGGATCTTCTAGAGTTTGTATGGGTGCAGCTTGGAGAAACGTGAAAGACGGACCAGAATTTGATCAAGTTTTAGAAATGGTTCGTACCATTAATAAACTAGATATGGAAGTGTGTTGTACTTTAGGTATGATTACGGAAAATCAAGCACACCGTTTAGCAGAAGCTGGCTTGTATGCTTACAACCACAATTTAGATTCTTCTGAAGAATATTATAAAGAAGTTATTTCAACGCGTGGTTTTGAAGACCGTTTAGAAACTATCGAAAACGTACGTAAAACTAACGTAACGGTTTGTAGTGGTGGAATTATCGGAATGGGTGAAAGTATTGAAGATAGAGCAGGAATGCTTGTGGCACTTTCTACTTTAAATCCACAACCAGAATCGGTGCCTATTAACGCTTTAGTAGCGGTAGAAGGAACACCATTAGAAGATGAAAAACCAGTTGAAATTTGGGAAATGATTCGTATGGTTGCTACCACAAGAATTGTAATGCCAGAAACGCAAGTACGTTTGTCTGCAGGAAGAACAAACATGAGTAGAGAAGGACAAGCGATGTGTTTCTTTGCTGGTGCGAATTCTATTTTTGCTGGAGATAAATTACTAACAACTCCAAATCCAGATGTGGATGAAGACATGAAAATGTTCGAAATGTTAGGCTTAAACCCACAAAAACCTTTCATCAAAAAAATGCAGCCTGCAACAGTTGAAGCGGCAGATTCAAAATTTGAAGCATTGGGCGAAAAACCAAAATGGAGCCGTCCAGATCATAAAATTGAAAGAAATTTAGAAGCTTCTGGCAAAAAATAATGAACCATAAAGTTTGTCATTCTGAACTTGTTTCAGAATCTCAATATGTAGAAGCTGAAACAAGTTCAGCTTGACAAGAATCTATAAAATAAAAATCCCATATCGTCAGATGTGGGATTTTTTTTAGCTTAAACGGGAAAAAAGAGCGACGATTTACCAACCACAAGTAAATGAAAAAACTACTTTTCTGTCACTCTTAACCCAGTTTATATGAATAAAAATTCGGTATCGAATGACGTATTTTCTAGTACAATTTCTTCTATAACTTTTTCAATGTTATTGGTGTAATTTACTGGAATGATTCTGTTAGATAAGGTCCACATTTCAATTAAATTGAAATCGAGTTTTTTTGAAGTTAAAACGCCCATTTCTTTCAAAGCTAAAGCATTGTATTCTTGTTCAATTTGTTTTTTGATCGGAATAACGAATAATTTCTTTTTTAAATACAATGCTTCCGAAGGCAATTCGAAACCAGCATTACACAACACGCCAGGACAATTCGCAAAAGAATGTAAAAATTCGTTCTCATCAATTGGAAAAACCGTACAATTATGAGCTGTATAAGAAGTTTTTGTATGCTTGGAAAAAATAGTCCAATTCGCAGAAGTTCGTTTCAATTCTTTAATAATTTTAATGTCAGAAAACGAAGGTAAATACACCACATAGTTTCCAGAAGTGGATGTTTTTAAATCTCTAACTTTTTTTCGAATCACCGGATTAAAGACGTTTTCGTTATACGACTCAAAATGAAGTCCATATTTTTTAGAAACGGGTGCATAGTTTTTAAAAATCTGCCAACTCAACAAATTTACTTTTTTCGGTTTTGGTGTTTCTTCAAAAAATAAAGAAGATTGATGGGATAAAGAAACAATATTTCCGCCTTTTAGTTTACAAGCCCAAGCTGAAATAGGTTCGTAATCATTAATAATCAAATCGTATTTGTAAACATACAGTTTTAAAATTTGAACTATAAATTGAAAGTAGTTGTTTTTAAAAAACGTTTTCAAAAAGGAAACATTTCCATTGTTCCCATAAAATAAAGAAATACCTTTGAAATCATATTTTACAGGAAAACCCAGATTAATTTGCGACTGACTGCCGCTGGTTAAAATATCCACATCTCCATAAATTTGTAAAATCGGAATAATCTCTTGCGCTCTGGCTAAATGACCATTTCCTGTTTTCTGAACAGCATATAATATCTTCATAACTTCTTAGTTAAATGCAACCACTTCTTTAATTAACTCCTCAATATTTTTTAGAACGATATCGTTAATATCGTTTTCTAATTCGTCTTGAAAATCATTTTTATCATAGGTGTAAATCTTCCATTCTTGGTTGTGATATTCTAAAGCGGTTAAATTTTCAATCCAATCGCCACTATTTAAATAGATGCAATTGCCTTTTTTGTTTTCCACTTTTCTAATTTGTGGTTGATGAATATGTCCACAAATCACATAATCGAATTGATTTTCAATGGCTAATTCCGTTGCCGCATCTTCAAAATTTCCAATAAATTTTACGGCTTTTTTTACGTTGTTTTTTATTTTTTTCGAAAAGGAATATTTCTCTCTTCCCATTCGAGTTAAAACCCAATTGCTTAAAACATTTAGTCGAATTAAAAAATCGTAACCCCAACCTCCTAATTTGGCAATCCATTTCGAATGTTGTACGGAAGCGTCAAAAACATCACCATGAAAAAACCAAGCTTTTTTGCCATCAAGATTCATTATTTTTTTATTCGTCAATTCAATATTTCCGAAATTCGTATCCGCAAATCGACGTAAAAATTCATCATGATTTCCCAAAATGTAAACCACTTCGGTACCTTTCGTAGCTAAATCGATAATTTTTTTAATGACTTTTAAATGAGGTTTCGGGAAGTAACTTTTTTTAAACTGCCAAATATCAATGAAATCACCATTAATAATTAGCGTTTTTGGACTAACAGATTTCAAATAAGAAAGCAATTCTTTCGCCTGGCAACCATAAGTTCCCAAATGCGTATCGGAAATTACTACCACATCAACTATTCTTGCCATACTACGTGCTGTATTGTTTTAGCAAAGAAAAAGCATGTTTGTTAAGTGAATAACATTAGAAGATTACCAAATTAATATCAAAAAAATTCCACCTTTTTTTAAACATATAAGTCATGTAAATTTTTTAAAATACAAAGGTTTATAGGTTGTATTGCGTGTAAAGTCGCTTCGCTCAAAAGAGTTAGCATAAGTTATACGTAAAGTTTGTTGTTTCAATTTTACTCTTATTTTTACCACCCTGAAAGAATCTCACGCAAAACAATTGAAACATAATATTAAAAAGAAGCAATAAGAGATGCTTTCATCATGAGAAGATTGTGGATAAAGATTATGAGATTCTTCCTAGGGTCGGAATGACAAAGTTTGCGGATAGTTTAAATCCTTTTAAATCTGCGTGCAAAATCCTTTAAAGTTTTTGGCTACTTATTCTCAAAATTTGCGCCCCCTGAAAGGGTCTCACGCAATCTGGAGTTTTTTTTAAGGTAATTAATAAGTTCGATAAACCTCAATTTTTAGTTTCAATAATCCATTTTATGGGCTCTAACCCCAAATTTGAGGTTCTTAACGTCAAACTTGGTGTTTTTAACCTCATTTTTGGGGTCTTTAACGTCAAATTTTGGGTGGTATTACGTCAAATTTGGGTTTTCTTACGTCAAATTTGAGGTTCTTAACGTCAAATTTGGGGTGTAGATGTATAAACTCTCTATAATTCGAAAATTCGTGGCTAAAATGGTATTTAATAATCCAACGTTTGTCACCCTGAAAGCGTCCCACGTCATCTATATTCACAATCAAAGTCAATCTTTAAATTCTTTATATCTGCGTGAAAACTAATACAGTCTTTTCACGCTGAAAGAATCTTGGCTATAATAGAACATATGAAGAGATGCTTTCAGCATGACAATATTGGGTTTAGTTTGTGGAGAATCTTACTCGCAAACTTGGCTCTTTTTACTTTTGCCTTGGCTCTTTACACCAGGCTCTTTCTAAATTACTGCGTTACAATTTGCAAGGTTTCGCGGCTAATTTGTTTCACTAAAACCGTTTTGTCTTTTTCAACCACTTCAGCTGAAGCTGCATCAAAATGACGAATCGTATATAAAGAAACATTTTCGTTATAAGAAACTTTGAACTTTTTAGACAAGATGGTTTTCAATTCTTTGAATTTGTCAAATTTGTCTTCTACACAAACCGAAAAACTAATAGCCGAATTCTGAATCAAACTAACTTTAATTTTATATTTATGAAACAAAGCAAAAATTTCACTAATGTTTTCTTCCATAATGAATGAAAAATCAATAGAAGAAAGCGAAATTAAAACCTGATTTTTCTTTACGATGAAACAAGAGGTTTTTGGTTCTAAATCCACACCTTTTGAAACTTTTGTTCCAGGTAAAGTTGGATTAATAAACGATTTTACATACAAAGGAATTTCTTTTTTCTGTAAAGGTTGTAATGTTTTTGGGTGAATAACACTGGCTCCGTAAAAGGCAAGTTCAATGGCTTCACGGTACGAAATTTGGTTTAATAAAACCGCATTTTCAAAATATCTTGGATCGGCATTTAAAACTCCAGGAACATCTTTCCAAATGGTTACACTTTCTGCGCCTAAGCAATAAGCAAAAATCGCAGCGGTATAATCTGAACCTTCTCGACCTAAAGTTGTAGTAAAATTATTTTCGTCTGCACCAATAAATCCTTGCGTAACGAATAAAGATTTTTTTCTGTTGATTTTTGAAATTAATTTCTGTGTGTGCTCCCAATCTACATTCGCATCACGGTAATTGTTATCGGTTTTAATATATTGACGCACGTCTAACCATTGGTTGTCAATTCCAGCAGTATTTAAATAATGACTTACAATAGTAGTTGAAACTAATTCTCCAATACTAATAATTTGGTCGTACACAAATGGATAATTTGGCGATTTGTTACTTCTTACAAAATATTCTAAATCGTCAAAATGAGCATTTACATCAAAAAATACGTCATGTTCTTCATCTTCAAATAAATCTAAAAGAATTTGATTGTGATATTTTCTAATATCTTGAAGCGAAGCATATAATTCGTTAGACTTATCAAAGTAATTTTTAATCACAATTTCTAATGCATTAGTAGTTTTACCCATTGCAGAAATTACCAATAACACATTTTCATGTCCTACTGTTTTTAATACTTCTAAAACGTTTTTTACGCCAGCCGCATCTTTTACCGATGCACCACCAAATTTGAAAATTTCCATTTTGTTATTTTAAGTTGTGTTTGTTAGTTGTTTAAAAAAGCCTCAATTCCGTTTTCATCCATGTGAACTACACGCCAATCTTCTAAAACTTTGGCGCCACTTTTTTCATAAAAGGCTATGGCTGGTGTATTCCAATCCAAAACATTCCATTCAATTCTACGAACATTGTCTTTTTTTCCTTGTTTAATAATTTCAGAATACAAAGCAAAACCCGCACCCGTACCACGATTGTTTTCTTTCACAATCAAATCTTCTAAATGAATCGTTTTGCCTTTCCAAGTCGAAAATCGGTAATAATATAAAGCTACACCAATAATTTCTTCGTTGACTTCCGCCACAAAAGTATGAAATAAAGGTTTTTCTGAAAAACCATCTCGTACTAAATCTGCAACTGAAATCACTACCGCATCGGGTTCTTTTTCAAAAACGGCTAATTCTGTAATCAATGCTAAAACCTGGGGCATGTCTTGAGGTGTTCCTTTTCTAATTTTCATATTTTTTTGGAGCTATTTCCTGCTTTCCGCTATATTCCCGATGAAAAATCGGGAGATGCCGCTACAATCAGGGCTAGTTTAAATCGTTTGTTCCATGAAATCTGGTGCAAAAATACAGATACACAAACAACTTTCTAAATTAATTTCGCATTATCACAAAAATAACGATATTTGTGGAACAATTCAACTCAATCGATTTCGTAATGATATGCGAAGCATTCATGAAATCCTTTTTTTAAAAAATAAAATCGTGAATACAGAAAGAAATCAAACTCTTGGTGAGTTTATCATCGAAAATCAAAAAGCCCATCAATATTCTTCGGGAGAATTATCTAAAATTATCAATTCTATACGTTTGGCTGCGAAAGTAGTAAACTACAAAGTGAACAAAGCCGGTTTAGTAGATATTGTTGGAGCAGCAGGTGATCAAAATATTCAAGGTGAAGACCAACAAAAACTAGATGTTTATGCGAATGAAGTTTTTATTCAAACGCTAATTAATCGTGAAATTGTGTGTGGAATTGCCTCAGAAGAAAATGATGATTTTATTACCGTTGAAGGTTTAGATAAAAGTCATAATAACAAATATGTGGTTTTAATGGATCCGCTTGACGGTTCTTCCAATATCGATGTCAATGTTTCTGTAGGAACTATTTTTTCCGTTTACAAAAGAGTATCGCCAATTGGAACGCCGGTAACTTTAGAAGATTTCTTGCAACCCGGTATTAATCAAGTAGCGGCAGGTTACGTGGTTTATGGAACTTCAACCATGTTAGTGTATACAACAGGTCACGGAGTAAACGGATTTACTCTAAATCCAGCTATCGGAACCTTTTATTTATCGCACCCTAATATGAAATTTCCAGAAAAAGGAAATATTTATTCTGTAAATGAAGGGAATTATATTCATTTTCCTCAAGGTGTAAAAGATTATATCAAATATTGTCAAGCGGAAGAAGAAGACCGACCATATACCTCACGTTATATTGGAAGTTTGGTTTCAGATTTTCATAGAAACATGATTAAAGGCGGAATTTACATTTATCCAACAAGCTCAAAAGCACCAAAAGGAAAATTACGTTTGTTATACGAATGCAATCCAATGGCGTTTATAGCCGAACAAGCTGGTGGAAAATCATCAGACGGTTTTGGAAGAACTATGGAAATTGTCCCAACTGAGTTGCATCAACGTGTTCCATTTTTCTGCGGTGTAAAAAACATGGTAGAAAAAGCAGAAGAATTTATGGAAAAGGCAAAATAAGTTATAATTTTTGAAGCGACAGAAATGTCGCTTTTTTTTGTATTTTTATTAAATGAAAAAAATAATAATGCTTGCATTTATACTGTTTACATTTAAATGTTATAGTCAATCAGGAGTTGTTGTGCCAAGAGGAACTATAGGTTCGTTTGATGTTCCAAATGGTACTTATTTAAAAGATGTTGATAATGAGTATTTGCCTTATGTTGGTACTTGGAAAGCGATTAAGGATAACAAAGAATTTACATTTGTGTTTCAAGTTTTCTATGAACATTTACATACTTATCCTAATGGGGATTATTATTATCAAGATGAATTAAAAGCAAAATATGAAGTTAAAGATATAACTACTGGTATTGTTTTATTTACAACTATGTCAGCTGTCAATTATGATGATTTTCTTATTTCTGCATTAAGTACACCTTATGAAGGCGGAAGATTGGATTTTTATTTTTGCGACATTGCTCATTGTTATAACACGATGACGTTTTCTTTAATAAGAATACCTGGTAGTACTATTCAACTAAAATATGGTATTTTTAGTTTTGGCGATTGGTGGAGTCCTGAAGATTGCCCAGCTTATCCCGAAAGAACTGATGTGCCAGTACCAATTCCAAGAACTTGGGTAATTTACAATAAACAATAATATCACAAAAGCGACAGAAATGTCGCTTTTTTATTTCCATAAAATTCTGTAAGTTTGATATTCCTAAATCTATTGTTATGCAAGAATTTTTAATATACTTCAATATGGGTCTTAGGCACGTGTTAGACATTGGTGCTTATGATCATATTTTGTTTCTCATCGCCTTAATGATTCCTTATGCTTTTAAAGATTGGCAGCGCGTCTTATTATTGGTTTCTTTGTTTACTCTTGGTCATACTTTAGCATTGTTTTTATCTGTTTTCGGAATTGTAAAAATTCAGGTAAATGTGGTGGAGTTTTTAATTCCAATTACTATTCTCATAACGGCTATTTTTCATTTGTTTACTGCTGGAAAATCAGGTAAAAAAGAAAGCATCACGTTTGTAGCGTTAGTAACTGTGTTTTTTGGATTGATTCACGGTTTAGGATTTTCTAATTATTTCAATACGATAATGGTTGGAACCAGAGCAGAAAAGTTAATTCCATTATTAGAATTCGCTCTAGGAATCGAAGCAGCTCAAATAATTGTAGTACTAATTGTTTTAATAATCGCCTATATTGTACAAACGGTTTTCCGATTTTCAAAAAGAGATTGGGCTTTAGTGATGTCAGCATTTGTAATTGGCGTAGTTTTGCCAATGATTATACAAAGTGAAATTTTCGGGTAAACTTGTTATGCTGAGATACTCAAAGATTTCACAGAGTTACACGAAATTATTTTTAATTCAATATAATATGTTCAAAAAGTATTTAAAATAAAAACTTTGCGAACCTTTGCGAAGAACTTTGCGTTTCTTTGCGGTAAAATTTAACATGAAAGAAAAGAAAAAATTAAAATACGATCAAGCCTATTTGCGCATCGCAACCGAATGGGGAAAATTATCTTATTGCAAACGCAAACAAGTTGGCGCAATTATTGTTAGAGATAGAATGATTATTTCTGATGGATACAACGGCACACCAACAGGCTTTGAAAATTGCTGTGAAGATGAAGAAAATTTAACCAAATGGTATGTGCTTCATGCCGAAGCAAATGCGATTTCAAAAGTAGCACGTTCTACACAATCTTGTGAAGGTGCCACATTATATATTACACTTTCACCATGTAAAGATTGTAGTAAGTTAATTCATCAATCTGGAATTAAAAGAGTGGTGTATTTAGAAGAATATAAAGACACTTCTGGTGTCGAATTTTTAAGAAAAGCCGGTGTAGAAGCCGAACATTTACAAGTTATAAATGAGTAAACCGCAAAATAAATATTATGTTTTTATTCCTGTAATCATCGCCTTGTCTTTTGCGGGTGGTTTGCTTTTGGGAAACAAAATAGATGTTTTAAAAAATGCGCGAATCGGATCCAAAACAGAAGGAAAAATAAAACTTAATAAACTAATTGACTTCATTGATAGTGAATACGTTGATAAAGTTAATACGGATTCTATCGTTAATTTAACGGTTACAGGTATTTTAGAAAATCTAGATCCTCATTCTGTTTATATTCCGAAAGAACAATTAGCTGCGGTAGCTGAAAGTATGGAAGGAAATTTCGTAGGTATTGGCGTAAATTTTTATATGTATAAAGATACGTTAACAGTCATAAAACCAATTCCAAACGGACCTTCAGCCAAAGCTGGAATCCAACCTGGCGACAGAATTTTGTACGCAAATAACAAACAACTATTTAAGAAAAAATACCAATCCGAGAATTTATTTCCTATTCTAAAAGGGGAAGTTGGTAGTCCGATTAACTTAACGATTTATAGAAAATCGGAAAATAAGAAATTTAAAGTTACGGTTACTCGAGATTTGATTCCAGTGAAAAGTATCGATGTTGCTACAAAAATTAATGAAAAGACAGGTTATATCAAGGTAAATCGATTTGCGGAAACTACTTATGACGAATTTCATAATGCTTTGGTGTCCTTAAAAAAACAAGGTGCTAAAGAATTAATTGTCGATTTAAGAGAAAATGGTGGTGGCTATTTAGAAATGGCGGTTGCTATGGCCGATGAATTTTTAAAAAATAAACAACTTATCGTTAAAACAAAAAATAAAAAAGGAACAGAAGATTTGTCTTACGCCACGGAAAGAGGTGTTTTTGAAACGGGAAGATTATATGTTTTAATTGACGAAAATAGCGCTTCCGCTAGTGAAATTTTTGCAGGTGCGATTCAAGATAACGATAGAGGAACAATTGTTGGTCGACGTTCTTTTGGAAAAGGTTTGGTGCAACGCGAAATGAGAATGAATGACGGTTCTGCGGTGCGATTAACCATTGCGAGATATTACACGCCTTCAGGAAGAAGCATCCAAAAACCTTACGAAGATAAAGGGGAAAAATATTTTAACGAATTTGAAAAACGTTTCTTAAGCGGCGAATTATACGAAGCCGATAGCATAAAAGTGGCGGATAGTTTAAAGTTTAAAACCAAAAAAGGCAGAATTGTATATGGCGGCGGTGGAATTATTCCAGATGTTTTCGTACCAATAGAAAAAAATCACAATAAAGAAGGATTAGAATTACTGCTTCAATCTGAAATTATGAGTTATTATGCTTTTGAAAAGTTAGATGAAAATCGTTCGTTTTTTAGTAGAATGACCCAATCAGGACTTAAAAAGGAATTGTTTAAAAATGATAAATATTTTAATCAGTTTAAGGAATATGTAATTTCAAACGGTTTGCTTTTTAACTTATCGGACCAAAAAGAACAAATTCTAACTTATTTATATGCTGAATTTTCTAAGCAATTATTTAACGACGCTTCTTATTATCAAATTGTACTTCCGAGAGACAAAATGATACAAAAAGTTTTGGGTAAGCAGAAGTAGTTTTTTTAAAAGAATAAAGAAAATAGACTTCTTCAAAAGTTGTAATTGTGTTACTAATTCACCAAGTCTTTACTCTTTTACTGCATCATGAACCTGAACAGGTTTTCCATCATTCCATAAAGTTAAAATATCCGTAGCTGCACTGGCGCCACTTCCAGCGGCAATAACTAACTGGCTTCTGTGTACAGCTAAAGTTCCTATAGCGTAAATACCTTCAGTTACGAAATGATCATTATTTTCTAATTGAATTCTGTTTTTCTCTGGAGCGGCTTTTTTATGCGGAATAATGTAGTTTTCTATACCTTCAATCGTAAACGGATTTCCGGCGCCAATACCAATCATAATTATTTTTGATTGATAGCTATTTTTATTTGTAGTAATTGTGAAATTCCCAGATTCACCAGAAATTTTTAAAACTTTTTCGTTTACAATTTGAGAAATATGTGGATAAATTTCAGATAAATGGGCTACACTTTCTTGCAACAGTTCGCTACCTAATTTTCCTGGTGCGATTCCATAAGCATTATTAAAAAGTGCTTTTTGTAAAGAAGAACTTTTCTGATGCGCAATGATGCCAATTTTTTTATCCGTCATAAAAGATTTCTCTTTTGCCGAACCAAAAATTAAAGCTGCAGAAACGCCTGAAACGCCACCCCCAATGATTAAAACGTCAAACATATTATTTCGTTTGTTCTACTACTTTTTTAGCTACCATAAAAAGAGTTACAATAAGAATAGCACAAAATGAAGCTACAATCCCAATGATAGCAATTGTGCTTTCTCCTTCAAAAGGTGTTTCAAAATTAATTTTTGTTGCATTAAAAATAATAGTGATTAATGATAATGCAATAATGATGTAAGTAAATATTTTCATTCTATTTTTATTTTAAACTTATATAAATAATCCTTTTACGTTGGCAGCAAATAATTTTATTGAAATGGCTAATAAAATTACACCAAACACTTTTCTGATAATTCCTAAACCGTTTACGCCTAATAATTTTTCAATTTTTCCTGACGACTTTAAAACGCCATAAACTAAAACTACGTTGATTAAAATCGCAATAATAATGTTGACTTTGTCATAAGCAGCACGTAAAGATAGCAAAGTCGTCATGGTTCCAGCTCCAGCAATTAATGGAAACGCAATCGGAACAATTGAAGCCGTTGTAGGATTGTCTTCTTTGTATAATCGCACACCTAGAATCATTTCTAAAGCCAAGAAAAACAAAACAAACGATCCTGCTACAGCGAATGAATTGGCGTCAATTCCAATTAATTTTAAAATTTCTTCACCCACAAATAAGAAAGCAATCATGATAATCGCTGAAACAATGGTCGCTTTTTCCGACTGAATATGTCCAATTTTGCTTCGTAAATCAACAATAATAGGAATACTTCCTAAAATGTCAATAACCGCAAATAAAATCATTGATATTGTAAAAACTTCTTTCCAGTCGATTCCCATAAATTTTAGTGTAAATATTTCTGCAAATATAGACATATTGTTTAAAAATGTATTTGAATTTAACGATACATTAGGATTGGCACATTGTTAAATTGAATATTGACACATTAAATTGTATCTTTGCAGACTAAATTAAAAAGAATGTTTCAACTACAAAAAACCATTGTTTCCGAAGAAATTTTAGAAAAAGACTTCGTGTGTAACTTATCTGCTTGTAAAGGTGCGTGTTGTGTAGATGGAGATGCTGGTGCGCCATTAACTAAAGAAGAAACGCAAATATTAGCAGACATTTATCCGAAAGTAAAACCGTTTTTGCGTAAAGAAGGTATCGCAGCTATTGAAAAACAAGGCACTCACGTGATTGGCGCAGACGGAGATTTGGAAACAACATTAATAGATGGTAAAGATTGTGCGTATGTGATTTTTGATGGTCAAACGGCACTTTGCGGAATTGAGCAAGCCTATAATCAAGGTTTGGTGGATTGGAAAAAACCGGTTTCTTGTCATTTATATCCTATTCGAGTAAAAGAATATTCTGATTTTTCGGCAGTAAATTATCATAAATGGCACATTTGTTCAGATGCTTGTGCTTTAGGTGCAGAATTGCAAGTTCCAGTATATAAATTTGTAAAAGAAGCCTTGGTCAGAAAGTTCGGAATGGAGTGGTATGATGAATTAGAAAAAGTTGCTCAAGATTTGAAAAAATAACTCTCAAAAAAACACCTTAAAAATCGTCTTAGCAAGTGTATTATCAGTTGATTAAGACGATTTTTTTGTTTTGTTTAATCAAATATAATTAATTGATAATTAAATAGTTATAAAAATTATTTTTAATTTTACAAAACTTTAAGATTGTTAAAAACTTCGCCATATTGTGAATAAGTTTGACTTTCATAATTCAATTCATTTCTCCATTTTTGTAAAGTCAAAAAAGCAGAGAAAGAATCTATTTAAATATAAAAAAATCAAATACTTATGTCAATCGTAGAACCTATTTTACAAGAAAACAAAAACAGATTTGTAATTTTTCCTATCAAACACCATGATATTTGGGAAAGATATAAAAGTATGGAAGCTAGTTTTTGGACAGCTGAGGAAATTGATTTACACCAAGATTTAACAGATTGGAATCATAAATTATCTAATGATGAGAAATATTTCATCAAGCATATTTTAGCTTTTTTTGCCGCTTCTGACGGAATCGTAAATGAAAACTTAGCGGAAAACTTCGTAAATGAAGTGCAATATGCAGAAGCGAAATTTTTCTATGGTTTCCAAATCATGATGGAAAATATTCATTCGGAAACGTATTCGCTTTTAATTGATACTTATGTAAAAGATGAAGCGGAGAAAACAGAATTATTCAACGCTTTAGAAGTTTTTCCAGCGATTAAGAAAAAAGCTGATTGGGCCTTAAAATGGATTGAATCTCCATCTTTTGCAGAACGTTTAATTGCTTTCGCGGCGGTTGAAGGAATTTTCTTTTCTGGAGCTTTCTGTTCTATTTATTGGTTGAAAAAACGTGGGTTAATGCCAGGTTTAACCTTTTCAAACGAATTGATTTCTCGTGATGAAGGAGTT
>Ga0156297_1070_pt1 | contig 19144 bp, 21 predicted proteins | sample RifCSPlowO2_12_FD_107945 | JGI IMG/M metagenome (GOLD analysis project Ga0156297, IMG submission 107945) | Flavobacteria bacterium RIFCSPLOWO2_12_FULL_31_7
CAAAAAGCGGTTGTCCATTTTCTGTAAGTGGCATCATTCCATAAAACGTTCCATACTTTTGAAGCTGGCGCATTAATTTCAATTGTAAATTCTAGTTTTTCCATGGTTATAAATGTTGTGCTCAATTAGTGAAATTGTTTTTTAAACACAGATTGGAGAAATTTTATTAATTTTTATAATTTCTTAAATCTGCATTCCCATAGCTATGAGCTACAACTCAACATCGAACTTCCTATTTTTTCTCGTGCCCAATCGGGTCTTTTGGAGAACCATTTTTCAAATTGTGGTTGTTCGTCGTAAGGATTTAAAAGTAATGTATACAATTCGTCAATTAGTGAATAATCTTCTTTTTCGGCTAATTCAATGGCCATTTGTGCCATATAATTTCGCAACACGTATTTCGGATTGATGGAATTGAGTTGTAATTTTCTTTCTTTGTCTGAAGCTGTTTCTTCTTTTAAAATTGTCAAATATTGGGCGAACCAAAAGTGCCAAGTTTCTATAATGATTCCAGTTACTTCATCGGGTTTATAAAATGCATAATTAATTTTTGAAACGCATTCTTCAACAGAGTCAGATTTATGAATCAGATTTAAATTTCTGAAAAATATCGTATAATCTGTTTCAGTTTGTTCTAAATTGTAGAGTAATTGTTGAATTAACTTATCGTTTTCTTCGTTTTTAGATGTAATTCCGAGTTTTTTCAACATCATTTCTGAAAAGTCTTCATCGTATTTTTTAGCAAATTGATTCAGAATGGTTTCTAAAGGTTCGGCTTCTTCAATTAGTGGGTATAATGCGTTGGCTAATTGGTATAAATTCCACAAAGCAATATTGGCTTGATTGCCAAAACGGTATCTTCTGCCTTCTGCGTCGGTGGTGTTTGGCGTCCAATTTGGGTTGTAATCTTCTAACCAACCGTAAGGTCCGTAATCAATTGTAATACCGTGAATGCTCATGTTATCGGTATTCATTACGCCGTGAACAAAGCCTACACGTTGCCAATGTACAATCATTTCTCTGGTTTTTCCAGCTACATTTTTAAAGAATTCGATATATTTTTGTTTTCCTTCAGCTTGAATTTCTGGATAATAATTTGAAATCGTATAATCGGCTAATAGTTTTAAATTTTCTATATCGTTTTGAGAAGAGAACAATTCGAAACTTCCAAAACGAATAAAACTTGGTGCAATTCTACACACAACGGCACCTTTTTCCATAGCTGCATTTCCGTTGTACATCACATCACGTAACACTTCATCACCAGTTAAAAGTAATGACAATGAACGTGTGGTTGGAACGCCTAAATTGAACATTGCTTCACTACATAAATGCTCACGAATGGAAGAACGTAAAACCGCTAAACCATCTGCCCGACGTGAATAGGGCGTAGCACCAGCACCTTTTAATTGTATAGAAAAAACTTGATTATTATGTTCGATTTCACCTAAAACGATGGCTCTTCCGTCACCTAATTGTCCGGCCCAATTTCCAAATTGATGTCCGGCATAATTCATAGCGAAATGTTTCGCATTAGCAACGATTGCTGCGCCTGAAACCAATTGTAAAAAAGTTTCAGATTGTATGAATTCTTCTGAAAAACCTATTAAATTTTGTACTTCTTTTGAAATATGAATAAGCTTCGGGTTGCTAGGAATTCGAGGATTTACAAATGAGAAAGCCGCTTTAGGAACTTGACGTGTGTAATTCTCTTCAATAACATCTGAAGGTAAATTAGTGGTGAATTTATGTAAAAATTGAATAGACATGATTGTAAAATTGTCTATCAAAAGTACTTATAAATTCTTAACTATTTTAATGATTGGTATAGTTTTAAGATTTTTAAACCATTGCTTTTGGTGTAAGAAAAAATCTTTTTACTCTAAGTACCAATTCAATTGGATTGAAAGGTTTCGCAATTAAATCATCTGCACCTAGTTTAAATGCTTCAATTACAGTTAAATCTTCTTTTCCTAAAGATGAAATAATAATCACTGGAACATCTGGAAAATTAACTTTTGAGTACGATGTGATTTCTAAACCTGATTTATAAGGTAACATAATATCAGTAATAATTAAATCGGGTAAAAAAGAATTAATTTTTTCTAAACCTATTAAGCCATCTTCTGCAAATTCGATTTGATAGCCTTCTTTTTTTAATAAAAATTCGATAATATTTTTGATAATTTTATCGTCTTCAATAATTAATATTTTATGATTCATACGGGGAGTTTTTTAATTAGAATAAGTATGTCAGGTCTATGGAAATATTATATTCGTTTTGAAATTTTTCTGGGAAATATTCTTGATTGTTAAAACTAGTATTTAATCCAATAATGTATTTTTTTGCCAAAAGTTTACTGAAACCTGCACCAAATCGGTAAGAAGTTAAAGCAATTCTGTCTTGAAATTGTGTTAATGTTTGTCTTTCATCTGGCGAAGTTCCATAACCTGCTGTTAATGAAAAATAATCATATTTGGTGTTGTAATAATGTCTGAAATTTGTGGTAAATGATGGGTACAATTTCGGTTCACTTAGTAGGAAAGAACTTCTGAAATTGATCCAATTGTTATTGAAATATTTTCCTAAAGCGATAATTCCGGTGCTCAATTTTATGTCTTGTTGTTGGTTGTATCGGTAACCAATTTCGGTTTCAAAACCTTTTCCTAAAGTTAAATAATACGAATATAAAAATCGATATTCTGGAAATACTTTTCCTTCGCTAAAGCCAACATTAGCAAATGAATAACTTTTTTTTGAGGTTTTAAAATACGATTCAACTTCATAAAAATACCCAAAATTCGCACTCTCGCCATTTATTCTTCGATCTATATAGCTGATTCTACCGCCAAGTGAAAACTTATTAAATTGTTTCATATAATTCACATTGCTCAAATGCCATGGTCCGTAATTGTCTCGACTAAAATTGGTAAAACTGTATCCAGTTCCAATTCTGTTGGATCTTAGATTGCTTTTTACTTCACGAAGTTCGTTTTGTAGTGCCAAGTCCTCTGGATATTTTGAGTTTAAAAATTCTAAATACTCCAAGCTTTTCTTCGGATTTTCTTCACTATTGATGATTTGAAGTTTTACCAAATAAAATTCTTTTTCTTCTGGATAAATTGCAATTCCTTTTTCTATAGCTACTAAAGCGGCTTTGTTATTTTTGGCTTCTAATTCGGTTTTACTTAAAAAGACAAATGCTTCTTTGTATTTTGGATTGGCATCGATAACGTGTTGAAAATAATATCTGGCACTATCATTGTTTTGTTCGTTTTTATGAATACTACCTAAAGCCATTTGGAAGTCTAGGTAATCTGGCGCCACTTTCAAACATTGGTGCGCGATTTTTTTCGCTTTAAAATAGTCTTTTGTTTCTGATTTTAGGATGTTGTTAGTTACTGTCAATAAACTATCAATATTGATTTTTTGAGCAAAAATGCTGCCGCCAAAACATATAAAAAGGAATAATATTTTAAATTTCGTAGTCATTAGTTTGCAGTTTTAAATCCTTTACGAGACATTTCTCCCCATTTTTTCTCTTTTTTAAGTAAGAAATGTACGTAACCTTTTAACGAGGCATACACATTTAATGGGTGATAAACTATTGGTTCTATGAAAACCATTATAATTAGTCGGCCTACTTCTTTTAAATTAGAATATTGTTTGTGAATCATTTGATCTAAGAAGATTGAACTAAGTGTAATTAGCACATAAAAACAATAAACAGAAATTGCAATTGTGACTAAAAAAGGCAAGTTAATTCCGAAGAAATACATGTTTAGGAATATGAAAATCAATCCAATGACTTCTAAAACAGGTACAATAAATTCGCAAAATACATAATATGGAAATACAATCATTCCTGTGTTTTTGTATTTCGGATTGAAAAATAGTTTTCTGTGTAGAAATAAAGTTTGAATTAATCCTCTAGCCCAACGTACACGCTGACGTAAAAAAACTTCTTTATTATCGGGAACTTCTGTCCAGCATAATGATTCTGGAATGTATTTTATTTCGAATTCTTTCTTTTGTTCATGCATGTATTTTCGCATACGGGTAATCAATTCTAAATCTTCACCAAGCGATTTATTCCAATAACCACCAACGGCAATCACGGTATCTTTATCAAAAATTCCTAAACCACCAGAAACTAAAAGCAATCCGTTTAATTTACTCCAAGCCATTCTTCCAAAAATAAACGAACGAATGTATTCTAATTCTTGAAAACCAGCGAAAAAATTATTAGGATAATGAGATTTGTAAAGCATACCTTCTTTAAAGGTGCAAGAATTTGAAATTCTTAACGCTGCGCCGGCTGCAATTACTTTTTTATCACTTTCAAGAAAAGGTTTAACCAGCATTGCTATAGTGTCGCGTCTTAATATACAATCGACATCCGTACAAATAAAAAGGGAATACTTTGTAGAATTGATACCTGCATTGGAAGCATCTGCTTTACTTTTTCCATTTTCTTTATCTACAATTAAAAGTTTGTTGTAGATTGGATTTGTAGAGCGATAATGACCTCTTACAGGTTCGGTTTTGATTTTTTCGATATAGAAGAAGTCGACTTTTACAAGTTCAAATTCTGAGATTAGTTTTTCTAAAGTATCATCGGTGCTTCCGTCATTAACAATCACCACTTCAAACTTTGGATATTCTTGTGAAAGTAATGATTTTACATTCGAAATGATCGTTAAGCCTTCATTATACGCAGGTGCAACAATAGATACTCCTAGCGCGTTATTTGATTTGATAATTACATCTTTATGGAGAAAAAACTTATTGATATAATATTTTTTTATTTCATTAAAAGACGAAATAGCCAATATTATATACACTAGAATATAAACAATGGAATAACAGCCGAAAAAAAATTCGGAGCCTTTAACTATGCTTTCTAAGGTTGTCAATATAAGTAGGGGCAATTTGAGTGAGCAATCATTTTTTGTAATTCAACATTCTTTTCTTCGTTCTGAAATTTAAAATTATTAAAAAATGTGGCATCCATTTTATTAATAAAATTTACTATTTCCAGCTTCAAATCTAATTCTAAATTTTCATCTTCATTTAATATTCTCGATATAAAGCCTATATTTTCCGATGTACCGATACTATTCAATGTTTTTATGATTGAAATTTTGTTTCTTATGTTGGTTTCTTTGGTAAAATGTTGGATTAAAATTTCATTAGCTTCAAACATTACTAGTTCTCTAATTGCCAAAATGATTTCTTTTCTTACTGCTTGATTTTCCGAACTTAATAAGTAAGAAATTTGTTCTAAAGAAATGTCTTGTTTGTGTCTAAATCGAACAATTAATTTTATAGCAATAATAACAATTGAATCGTTTTTACTTTGTAACCAATTGTTAATGTTGGTTGGAATATTTGCTTTTTTTCTATAAATAATATCTAAAATTTTAACTTCATCCGATTTAGAAATAGTGTATTTGTAATTGTCTAACACATCAAATTTTTCATCAGAAAGTGAAATTAAGGCTACAATTGCATTAGAACGTAAAGCCTTGTTTTTACTATCTAAAAATCGTTTAACATGCCCTTTTTTTATTTTATAACCAATATTTTGATAATGATGGAAAGCTTCCGATTTAGAATACCAATTTCTATTTCGTACTAATTTATTAGAAATTTCATCAAAACCAAAATACTTGTAAATTAATAACATCGTGTGTTCGTTGGTTTCGTTTAAATTTTCTTTAATATGAATGATTTTGTTTAGAATGTACTTTCTAGAATTGTTGTTTAACTTGTATTTAGCTTTAAATTCTGAAATCTTACTTTTCATTTCAGGAGCGGAATAATTAGAAAAAATAAGTTCAGTTAAAAAGCTATTGGTTTCATTTTCAATATGTTCTTGAAAATCTTCATTTTTATCACCAGCATATCTTGTGTATAACAATGAAAAAATAATTAGTACCACAAAAAGTACAATTAAAGGGATGAAAAAGTATAATAAAAAGTAATAGATATTTTCTGTATTTACTGAAAATAAGAAATAAGAAGTTTTGAAATTAAGAGAAATCATTTTTAAAATTCAGAATTTTGGATGTGTAAGTATTTTTTTTAACAAAATTAATTTCACAAATATATTAAAATGAAATTGACATAACCTATTGTAATTCTTTAATTTAACAGAATTTAAAAGGATTTTTTTTTACTCATTAAAAAAAGACGTAATTTTGAAAGCAAATTTAGAAGTAATGAGCGTAACATTGGCAAAAACAGAATTAGAAACCTATTTTCAACAATTTAGAGAAAATATCATCGGAATTCATCAAACTTTTGTGTCTCCTTTTGGAGAAAAAAGTATTGTTTACACAGATTGGACTGCAAGTGGAAGATTATATCGCCCAATTGAAGAAAAACTGATGAACACTTTCGGACCTTTTGTTGCTAACACGCATACAGAAACTTCTATTACTGGAACTGCAATGACAATGGCCTACCACGAAGCGCGTCATATTATTAAGCATCACGTAAATGCCAATGATCATGATGTATTAATTACTGATGGTACCGGAATGACAGGCGTAGTGAACAAATTGCAACGTATTTTAGGGTTGCGAATTCCCGAAAATTTAAAAGAATACACCACTATTCCTAATGAAATTAAACCTATAGTTTTTATTTCGCACATGGAACATCATTCTAATCAAACGTCTTGGTTAGAAACAATTGCGGATGTAGTTGTTATTCCAGCAAATGAAGAAGGGTTATTTTGCTTGGATCAATTTACAAAATTAGTACATCAATATAAAGATAGAAGTTTTAAAATAGCTTCCATTACTTCTTGTTCAAACGTAACAGGAATTAGAACTCCGTATCATGAAGTTGCTAAAATCATGCATCAAAATAATGGTGTTTGTTTCGTAGATTTCGCTTGCTCAGGACCTTATGTGGAAATCAACATGCATCCTGAAGATAAAGAGGCGTATTTAGATGCGATTTTCTTTTCGCCACATAAATTTTTGGGCGGACCAGGAACTTGCGGAGTAATGGTTTTTAATAAAGAATTATACAAAAATAATGTTCCAGATTGTCCTGGTGGTGGAACAGTGAGTTGGACAAACCCTTGGGGAGAACACCAATACATTGATAATATTGAAGATAGAGAAGATGGTGGAACGCCAGGTTTTTTACAAGTTATAAAAGCGGCACTTTCTGTACAGTTGAAAGAAAAAATGGGTGTGAAAAACATCTTAGAAAGAGAACATGAATTGGTAGATTATATTTTTGAAAGATTATCGCCAATTGAAAATATCAATATTTTAGCCGAACAACATACCAATAGGTTAGGAGTGATTTCGTTTTATATTACGGATTTACACTTTAATTTAGGTGTGAAATTATTGAATGATAAATTCGGAATTCAAGTTCGTGGTGGTTGTAGTTGTGCAGGAACGTATGGGCATTATTTGTTAAATGTAAACCAAGAAACATCAAATTCTATCACTTGTAGTATTAATGAAGGTGATTTAACGAATAAACCAGGTTGGATTAGAATGTCGATTCATCCTACAACGACTTCAGAAGAAATTCAATTAGTTTGTGATGCGATTATTGATTTAGCAGAAAACTTTACCATTTGGCAAGAAGATTACGTTTACAATCCTGCTAAAAATGATTTCAATCATAAAAATGATGCCAAACCAGAAATAGAAATGGTTAAAGGTTGGTTTAATTAATAAAAGGATACAGTCTCAGCTTTCAGTCTCAGTTACAGAGCACTGCAAACTGAATACTTATTTTTTTAGAAAAAGTAATTGTTAAATCTTGATTTCTAAATTAATAAAAAAAAATATCGCCATTCCAAGAAAATTCTCCGCCTCTTCCAAAAGTAGACTTGTAGATTATTAGTGCACAAATTATACTAAATATTAAGATTAATGGAAACCAAAATGTATTGTTGTTTCTTTTAATTAGTCTTCTTGTTAGAAAAATATGAAATAATGTGGCTAGAATTATTGGAGGAAAATATAAAATATTTCCTAAGCCATGTCCAAAATTAAGAAGTCCTAAAATTACTAAAATACACAGCGTAATTAAAAGATATAGAATTATCTTATTGAGTAATTTCATGTTTTTACAAAGAAACTTTACTGAACACTGCAAACTGAGACTGCAAACTTAATACTACCTTTTATGTTTCCAACGTTTATGCGTCCATAAATAGTATTCTGGAGCTTCATAAATTTGTTGTTCTACTAATTTTAAGAAATTATCTGTGATTTCATAGTTTGGGATGTCTTTTGCATTTCCATCAGAAAGAATTTCAAAACTAGCTTCATAATATCCTCTTTTAATTTTTTTCGTTTTTAAGAAAATCACATTCATATCATATTTTTTGGCTAACATTTCTCCACCTGTATGCACCGGTACTTCATGCCCCATAAATTTTTGCCAATGATGTGTAGTACTTAATTTTGGCGATTGATCACTTACTAAACCATATACACTGTATTTTTTGTTACGAAAATTAGAAGCCATTGTAGGTATAGTTTCCTTACTATCAATTAATTGACTTTTAAATTTAGAACGAATTTTTCGTACCAATGTATCAAAATACGGATTAGCTAATTTTTTATATACGCCATAACCTAAAAAATTAATGTGATAATTCATAGAAACTGCCCATTCATAACTAGCATAATGTGCACATAATAAAGCAATACTTTTTTCTTTTTTTTCTAATTCATGATATACTTCCATATTTTTAAAAGTATAACGTTTTTCAATTTCTTTACGAGAGATAGATAATGTTTTTGCCATTTCTAGAAACATATCACACAAATGAGAATAGAATTTTTTCTCAATTATATTTCTTTCTTGTTCTGTTAAATGTGGTAAAGCTAGAGCGATATTTCCTCGAACTGTTTTTTTTCTGTATTTTATAACTCTATAAACTAAGAAATAAATTACATCTGATAATAAGTATAATATTGGAAATGGTAGTATTGAAATGATCCAAATTAAAGGATAGATTAAAATATATAGGACTAATTGCATGAATCTTTTTTTGCAAATATACACGTTTTGTTATTTCTTCTGAAACTATTTAAAATTTTGGTTAAGAATCGTTTTTTGTGATTTGGATTGCAATAATTATCTTATCTTTATGTTTATTAAATTTTTTATATGTATTCTATTACAACAATTATTATTGCCGTAACGGCATTAGTTACTTTTACAGGTTTATCCAATTCAGAATTTTTTGACAAGTTTAAGTTTAATATCTCAGGTATTAAAGCTGGAGAACAATATCGAATGTTTACTTCAGGCTTTTTGCACGCGGATTGGTTTCATTTTGCCTTTAATATGTTTAGCTTTTACAGTTTTGCGACTTTTTTAACTTTAGAATTTAATACCATAAATTTTCTGTTAATTTACTTCGGAAGCATGGGAATTGGAAGTTTATTAACTTATTTTATTCATAAAGATGAACCTTATTATTCTGCAATTGGTGCCTCAGGCGCGGTAATGGGAATTATTTATTGTGCGATTTTATTATATCCAGAAATAGAACTTAGATTGTTTTTTGCTATCCCAATTCCAGGCTATATTTTTGCTTTTTTGTATTTAGCTTATTCTGTTTATGGAATGAAAGGTAAATATGATAATATTGGACATACCGCACATTTAGGTGGCGCCGTTGGTGGATTATTAATTACTTTATTATTGGTGCCAAGTTTATTTGAAACAAGATTGCTTTTTATCGGTATTTTATTAATTCCAATTATTGTTTTGACCTATTTAGTAAAGATGAAAAAAATATAATTGGCACGCTATTTGGAATGTAATTTGAAAACTAAATAAATCGAATATGAAAAAGTTAATTTTATTACTAACATTAGTTACTACAATGAATGTTATGAGTCAAGAACAACACAAATCAGTGCCACAGATTTCCATTTCTGGTGAAGGAAAAGTTAAGGTTACGCCAGACATTGTAGTAATTCAATTAGGTGTACAAAATAATGGAAAAGATGCTAAGGAAGTGAAAACACTTAATGATGTAACAATAGATAAAGTAATTAAGTATATCAAAAAGTTTAATATTCCTTCAGCAGATTATCAAACGGCTCAAATGAGCTTGCATAAAAATTACGATTACGATAAAAAGAAATATTCTTACCAAGCAAATCAAACCGTATCTGTTACTTTAAAAGATATTTCTAAGTACGATGCCTTTATGATGGATGTTATGGATACAGGAATTAACGTAATCAATGGAGTAGAGTTTAAATCTTCAAAAATGGAAACATATGAAACAGAAGCAAGAAAAAAAGCGATTTTAAACGCGAAGAAGAAAGCTGATGATTATGTATCGGTTTTAGCAGGACAAAAAGTTGGTAAAGCGATTTTGATTTCAGATAATTCCTATACAAACTATCCGCAACCTGTTTTTATGGAAAAAGGAATGATGGCAGAAGCTGATGCTGCAATGCCTAGAGAAACTTTAGCAGTTGGAGAAATTGAGATTGTTTGTACGGTAAATGTGAGTTTTGTTTTGGAATAATATCCAATTTAATATAAAATAAAAAAGCACTTCAATTGAAGTGCTTTTTTTGTGGGGAGAGCAGGATTCGAACCTGCGAAGTTTTCACAGCAGATTTACAGTCTGCCCTCGTTGGCCGCTTGAGTATCTCCCCATGGCCATAACTTGAGTGCAAATATATAATTGTTTTTTTTAGTTCCAAACTTATTTTAAAGGAATATTTAAAATATTTTATAACATTCTGAAAATTAAAAACATAAAAAATCCCATTTCGATTATTATTTCGAAATGGGATTGATTTTTATTGTAAAGTGTCTTACTTAATACCTAATAATTCTTTTACTTTTGCTTTTAAATCGTCACCTCTAAGGTTTCTTGCTACAATATTTCCTTTGGCATCTAATATAAATGTAGATGGAATTTCTTCTACCTTGTAAGTTAAAGCAATTGGATCTTTCCAGCCTTTTAAATTAGAAACTTGTGTCCAAGTTAATTTATCTTTAGCAATTGCATTTTTCCATTTTGTAGCATCTTCATCTAAAGAAACACCAATAATGTTTAAACCTTTACTGTGTAATTCATTATAAAGTGCTACAACATTAGGGTTTTCAGCTCTACACGGTCCGCACCAAGATGCCCAAAAATCAATAATGGTAACCTTTCCTAATGATTCTTTCAAAGAAACGGTTTTTCCTTCTATTGTTTTTGCTGAGAAGTTAGGTGCTTTATCTACTTTTTTTTTTTCAAGCATTTCAGCTGGTAATTTTGGCATTTTTGGTAAATTCTTCTCAGAAGCAATTCTTAGCTCTAATTCTTTTTTGATACCGATTGCACTTTTAGTATTCTTTAAATCATTAGGTAAATTTTCGTAAAATGCTTTTACATCTTTCGTTTCAATTTTATAATTGAAAAATAAGTTTTCCATTAACAAAACAGATACAAATTTATCTTCATTCTTCTTGATAAAGTCTTTAGATGTTTTGTCATTTTGAGCCTGAAATTTCTTTCCTTCCGCAACAATTAAGGCATATTGCTTTTCTTCTTCTTCAGTTAATTTCTCTTTCTTTTCTTTTTTGGCTTGAATTTGTTGTAAAAATCCTTCGTATGGTTTAATAAAAGCCATAACTTTATCTTGATTGCTTAAGTTTAAGTTATTGTATTCTTGTAATAAGTCATTATTTTCTGTACCTCCAATTACAGATTTGAATGGTTCTTTGATGTTGAATTTTATATCAATATTTCCGTTTTCCAAGATTAAAGGAATAGAACCATTATTTACACCATCAATTCCAACTATTGCGTATTCTAAGTGTCTTTTGGTTTCGGCCCGCCAATAGAATCAGCTGTAACTAAATAAACTTTAGTTCCGTCTTTAACTCCTTTTGCAGATCCTTCTAATTTAAACCCATTGCAAGAAATTAAAATTAATGCAGAAAATAATACTACTAATTGTTTCATTTTTATAATTTGTAAATTGTTATACTGAAAAATTCAGTTTATTTGATTGGCTGCAAATGTATTAATTTTTTTAGATTAATAAAATCCAATTAACTTGGTATTATGATAAAAAAAATCCGCATGTTTTACGATGCGGAAATTAATTATAAAGCTAATGGTTTGATGTCGCCTGAAGCTGTAATGATATAATATCTGTTGTTTCTTATTATTGTATTTTTTGGAAGTTGGTCTTCTTTTAATTTAATTCTAATCGTTAAATCATAAAATATTTGAATCGTGGGCTCAGTAATATCTGCATTTACCACGAATGTGTGTGATTTAGCTAAAGCAGCATCATAAAATTGTGTAGTGTTTTTTCGAATATTATTCACCTGACTTTCTGGTGAAAAGTTCGTGGCAGCCTGACTATAAGCCGTGTAAGCTTTATAGCTTTCCATAGGATATAAAGTGGTGTAACCTTCTACTAATGTTTTTTCTTTTTTAAATAAATCGGTATTCATAATGGCCGAATAATTAGTTAGCATTTGTTTGTATTCTTCTGAAGCTTTTAGTTGTAATACATCTCTAATATGGTCTAAATTACTTGTTACATAATCTACTTTCGCTAAATCGTAAATTTCTTGTTTGGCACAAATACTCATAATTTTGTTTAAATCATTTGTGTTTTTAAACTTGATAATTAGGTTTTTTTTCAATTCAAATCCACTTGGTTTTTCGTTGTAGGTTTTCGGATTAAAAATCTTCTTTGTAACTTCATAATCATACATCGGAACAAACGAAATCATATCTGTTATGACTTCAATTTCGGCATTAAATGTTTTCAATTCGTTCATTACTGTATTTAATCTTTCGTCCATTAAATTCGTAACTTCTTCGGCTGTTTTTCCAACTTGTAACACGCTAAAAACTGCTTTTTGGCAACTGGCTTTTTCGTTGTAAATTCCTTTAATTGTAATGACCATTTCGTTATCATTACTATACGAAGTTTGAATAGTTGGAACATCTCGATTGTGATATTGATTTTGATAATTGTAATTGCCGCTAGCTTCTTTTTTTGCTAATTCATCATGATTAACATTTCCAGAATGTTGTGCGAATAATGAATTACATGAAACTACTAATAAGGTTACTAAAAGGATGTTTAAATTTTTCATGATTTTTTGTTTTAAATGTTTAACGAGACAAACTTATGGCAACATGAAAATTTTAATTCGGTAAAACCACTGTTTACTGATTGTAAAGTATTTTCAGTACATTTACAGCCGTTTTACAATAGTGGAAATAACAAGAAATACTACTTTTGAAAAATAATTTATGACAGATTTAGAAATTTTTTACGAACTTAAGAAATGCGTTTTGGAACACTACCAAAATAGCTATCCGTATTTTAACGGAAGTTGGAAAAGTTTCAGTTCACAAGATATTTTAAATCTGATAGATGATATTCAATTTAAAACGAAACAATCCGTAAGTGAAAAGTGGATCTATACACATCTGAAACCAGAAATTAACGAAAAATTACCACGAAAAGATATGTTAGATATTTTGAGTGTGTATGTTGGAAAATCAGGTTGGGATGAGTTTAAGTTTATTGATAATAGCAATAACAATACTAATAGTAATCCAAAGAAGAAATTTGGAATTTTGATATTGATTTTTGGAGTTTTAATAATCGGATTTGTAATCTGGAAAGTGACTTCGAACCCAAATCAGAAAATTGAATTGCAAAATAGTTTTACGAAAGATTCCGTTGCGAAAGAAGATGTAAAAGCTTTTGTTTTGGAAGATACTGTTGAAAAACCAATTGATATTCAATCACCAACTCTAAATCTAGAAAAAGGAACGAAAGTGGTTATAAAAAGTCCGTTTTATAAAGAAAAAGTAATCACCATTTCGCAAAATGAACCTTTATCTCGAGTAGAATTAAATCCGAACGATTACGCTATGATGTTAAAAGCCTTTATGAAAAGCGACATCAAAGACTGGCAAACCAGAAAAGAGCAATTGAATAAAATTTTATCAGATAATTTGGAAGTGATGGTGATGTTAGAAAACGATTTAGGTGCAGAATATTTTAATAAAGCGGAGTTTGCTCAAAAAGTAATTATTCCTTCCACCTCATTAAAAAAGTTAAAAATTGTAGAAATTCAACAAGAAAAAAACAATAAAATATCGTTTTTACGATTAACACAAGAATAAAATGAAGCACTTAATTTACTTATTGTTGTTTTTTCCATGGCTAGTAATTGGACAAAGTAATTCTCAAAAAGAAGAAGCTTCTTCAAATAAAGAAGTGTCTAAAAAAATGGTTGCAAGTTCTATTTCTTCCCATTTTAATTCAAAAGTCATTTCCGCTTATACGAATCAAAGTGAACAACTAATTACAGATTTTTATGCTTACTTAACTTTGTATCCTCAAGCAGAATCAGAAGCTTTGCAAAAAGAACTTGATAAGTCGATTCAACAAATGTTTTTATCTGAAACTATATTAGTTGAAGATTTTATTTCAGGTTCAAATAAAAAAATTAAACTTTTAGAATTGCTTCAATATTGTAAAGAAAATAAGTTTGTTGTTTCGGTAAATAACATTCAAAATACTTCTGTAAATGCTACCAATTTCGATATGAGATATCAATTGTTAGTAACAAATAATGCTGAAACTAAAACCTATAATTTTACTCAAAAAGTATATTTATTTCCTGTTGAGAAACAATTCGGAAATATCAAAAAAACGATTTGGGAACTAAAATTAGGTGAGTTTTAATTATGGATTATAATCGTTCGAATTTTCATAAACACACGTTTTGCTTGTTTCAACAAGTGGACTTTTCTGTTTTGGCGGATGTGAAATTAGGTTACAAAAGTAATTCTGGAAGTGAATATTATTTCACCGAAATTGGTGTGTATCGAAAATCTAATCATTGGGGAAGAGCGGCCAATTGTCGTTGGCGATTACTCGTAAATTCGGAATATAAAAATCAGACTGAAATTGTAGGATTTGCCCGTTGGACCGATTTTTATCCGAATAATGAAACCGAAAAATTGTTTTATATCGAACTGAATGAAGCTACAAACGAAGTGAATTTCAATCATAAAAACCATCCTAATTATAACCATCAGGTGGTAAGAAATGCTTCGGAAACAGCAAAAAGAATCAAAGAAATTAAAGAAGTTTTGCTAAGTAACTCATGGGCAAAATATCTAATTTTTGATGATTTTGAAGAAATTAAAAGTAAAATGCTTTCGGAATTGGTTAATACCAATGAAAGTTTTGTAAATTTGCGTAAAATATTAAAAGATGGGAAGAAATAATAAAGTAAATCAAGATAATCACAAAAAGCAAATTGACAATCATTTGAAGAAAATTCAACAAACGAAAGAAGCTTCTGCTGCAAAAAAAGCTTCTATTTTAGAACAATATAGACAATCACTTAAAAATCAGTAATTCCTTTTTTTTTTTTGCTATATTTGAGTAAATCTGTTTTTTTTATATGATAACTACTCAAAATTTTAGACAAAGAATTTTTCAACATTTAGATGGGTTAGTGACAGCGCCAGTTGTTTTCTCACTTTATCAAAAAGGAATATTACAATTTCTACTAGAAAATAAAGAAGTTTCACTCTCCAAATTATCTTCAGAATTTAAAGCTAACGAAGGATATTTAAATGTAGCTTTACGTGTTTTAGCCTCGCAAGGTTTGTTAGAATATAAATTAGATAATGTTCATAATTCGGTTGAGGTTTCTACAAATTCTAAATCGGCACTTTTCTTTTCATTAGCGCCAGTTTATGAAGAAATTATTCAGGTTTTAAAAAATAAAGATTGGTTTACTTCCGTTCAAATTCAAAATGAATCGTATCACGATTTAAATAGTTTGTTTGAATGGTATAAAAACAAATGCTATATTCAACTTTCTGAAAATGAAGAAGAAAGAATAGTTCAAGAACAAGTTTTATCTCACATTGAAGGCTATTTAGCTGGACCAATTATCGTAAGTTTAGGGATGACAGGTATGTTTCATAAATATTTTATGGAAACGTCTTTCAGTCCAGAAGAATTTCACAAACATCCAGAAGTTTTCAAAATTATTTTAGATTTCTTTTCGCATTTAGGTTGGTTTACTCGTAAAAAAGACAATTATCAGTTTACCGAATTAGGCTTGTCTTTTGCCAAAAGAGCTTCGGCTTATGGTGTAACGGTTTCTTATTTACCAATGTTCAAAAATATAGATAGTTTATTATTTGGGAATCCTAAATTATTGCGAGAAACTGCTGTAAATGAAGATGAAATTCACGTGAATAGAGAAATGAATGTTTGGGGAAGTGGTGGCGCGCATACCACGTATTTTAAAGTAATTGATGAAATTATAATCGAACTTTTCAATAAACCAATCAACGAACAACCGAAAGGAATTTTAGACATGGGTTGTGGAAATGGAGCGTTTTTACAACATATTTTTGAGGTAATTGAACGTCAAACAATTCGTGGAAAAATGCTAGACGATTATCCGTTGTTTTTGGTCGGAGCCGATTATAATCAAGCGGCTTTAAAAGTGACTAGAGCAAATTTAATCAAAGCAGATATTTGGGCAAAAGTCATTTGGGGCGATATCGGAAATCCAGAATTGTTAGCTTCTGATTTAGAAGAAAATTACAATATCGATTTAAAAGATTTATTAAATGTAAGAACATTTTTAGATCATAACAGAATTTGGGAAACGCCACAACATCCCAAAAAAAACAGAATTAGTACATCATCTGGAGCATTTGCACATCGAGGCGTTTGGATTAAAAACAATGAAGTGGAAGATAATTTATTTGAACATATACAAAAATGGTCGACTTACGTGCAAAAATTCGGATTATTAATAATAGAATTGCACACGATTCCGCCAGAAATAACAGCAAAAAATATTGGAAACACAGCTGCTACAGCTTATGATGCTACACATGGTTTTTCAGATCAATATATTGTAGAAATTGATGTCTTACATAAAATTGCGGCAGAAGCTGGTTTATTTCCAGATCCATTATATTTTAAAAAATTCCCGAATACCGATTATGCCACGGTGAGTATTAATTTATTGCGAGGCTAATTGATTTGCGATTTACGATTTGGGATTTCCTGAACTAATTACAAAAAAATGTACAACGAACAAATACAAAACTTAAAACCAAAAATTCAACAAATTATCGATTTAATTGTAACCAAAAATACAATAAACGCTACTTTATTATTATCAGAAGTGAATGATGAAATAGAAGAGTTAATTGATTTAACTGCTGAAAATGAAGGTTTAATAGAATTGAGTAAATATCAAATGTTGTTAAAGCATTTGCAAAATAAAATAAAAAATGAGCAATAATATACCTTGCCCTTGTGGCAGCGAATTAAATTTGGAACAATGTTGTTCACCTTACATTTATGATGGAGTAGGCGCACCAACAGCAGAAAAATTAATGCGTTCTCGATTTACTGCTTATACTTTACATGAAGCTACGTATTTATTCAATACAACACATATTTCAGAAAGAAGATACACCCATAAATCCGATATTTTAGCTTGGGCGAAACAAAACACCTGGCAAAAATTAGAAGTGATAAAAAGTACAGAAAATACCGTGGAATTTAAAGCTTACTTTTTAGACGAAAATCAAAAACCACAAATTCATCACGAAAAATCAACGTTCATCAACTTTGAAAATGTTTGGTATTATGTAGATGGTAAATTCTATTAGATTTAACTAAAAATTAGTATTCGTTTTTGTGTTTTTGAAGGAGAAACCTCGTAATTTTAAATTATGAAAAAAGGATTTTATTTTAAAACATACGAAAAACCATTTAAAACACCCTTTGAGGTGCTTTTTGGCGTTTTTAAAGAACTGATTGTGCACACTTCAGGAGATTTTGACGAAGCTATCGATTGGTTACGAGAATTAGATAAAGAATACAAATTAACTACTCCAGATTACACCATTGAAGATTTTATTGAAGATTTAAAGAAAAAAGGATTCATCCGTGAAGAAATTACGCCTGATGGTTCCGGAGAAACTACAATTACTTCTAAAACAGAACGCTTAATTAGACAAGCAGCTTTAGATCAAATATTTGGAAATTTAAATAAATCGGGTAGCGGAAACCATAAAACCAAACAAGTTGGCGGTGGCGATGAACTAACTGGCGAATTCAGAAGTTATAATTTTGGCGATTCGTTAGATAAAATTTCATTAACCGAAAGTTTAAAAAACGCTCAAATCAATAATGGAATCGGAGATTTTCAATTAACAGAAAACGATTTGGTGATTGAAGACACGCATTATAAATCGCAAATGAGTACGGTTTTAATGATTGACATATCACACAGTATGATTTTGTATGGTGAAGATCGTATTACACCTGCCAAAAAAGTAGCCATGGCTTTAGCAGAATTAATCACCACTCGCTATCCAAAAGATACCATTGATATTTTAGTTTTTGGAAATGATGCTTGGCCAATTTCTATCAAAGAATTACCTTTTCTGAAAGTCGGACCTTATCATACGAATACCGTAGCAGGTTTACAATTAGCGATGGATATGCTAAGAAGAAAACGAAATACCAACAAGCAAATTTTTATGATTACCGATGGAAAACCAAGTTGTGTGCGTGAAAAAGATGGTTCGTATTACATGAATAGTAACGGTTTAGATCAATACATTGTTGAGAAATGTTACACGCAAGCTGCTCAAGCTAGAAAATTACATATTCCAATCACCACTTTTATGATTGCTAACGATCCATATTTGCAACAATTTGTAGATAAGTTTACGGAAGCCAATCAAGGAAAAGCTTTTTATACGGGCTTAAAAGGTTTAGGAGAAATGATTTTTCAAGATTATGAATCGAATAGAAAGAAGAAGTTGAAATAAAAGAGCCAAGTAAAAAGTAAAAAGAATCAAGTAGATAGGATTAAAATTTATAAAAAAAGAAATCAATAAAATGGAAATTAAAAATATAAATACGTTAGGAGAATTGATAGCGTCTGGTTATCAATCAAAAAATATAAAAGACGAGTTACGCACCAATTTGCGACATAAATTAATAGCAAAACAGCCTACTTTTACTGGTGTTCATGGTTTTGAAAATTCGGTTATTCCAGAATTGGAACGTGCCATTTTATCTCGAC
>Ga0156297_1179_pt1 | contig 18735 bp, 19 predicted proteins | sample RifCSPlowO2_12_FD_107945 | JGI IMG/M metagenome (GOLD analysis project Ga0156297, IMG submission 107945) | Flavobacteria bacterium RIFCSPLOWO2_12_FULL_31_7
AGCTTCATTATCAACTGCTTCTAAATACATATCGGTATAAAAAGGAATAAAACTACCACCGTCTGCAGAAACCTTAAAATCATTGGAAACAACCTGATAAATATCTTTAACCTCTTTCCAATTTTTTATTTCTGAAATATCTTTTTTATTGAATCCGATTAATTCTTTTCTTCCAATATTATCCGGATTGATTGTTTTAGACAAGGTAATCCAGTAATTAGAATCGGAACTTTTTTTACCTAATAAAGCGTTGGCATTGCTATAAAGTTGTATACAACTTAAAACTAAAATGAACGACAAAAGCAGTCCTACATACAAAAATGCAGATTTAACAAAATGTTTCATTATAAGTTTAGTTTATTATAATTGTGGTTAAAAGGAAAATCATTCAGTTCAAAAAAAATCACGGCGCTTCCTACTTCTTTGGCAACTTTATGGATTAATTGAAACGCTTTTTCTTTATTTTCAACATCTAAATGACTAAAACATTCATCATAAATTAAAAACTCGGCAGGATTGATTAAACTTCTAAGAATGGCCGAACGTTGTCTTTCTCCATAAGAGCAATTTTTGGCTTTTTTATCTAACAAAGAAGTAATACCTAAAATTTGGGCATATTCTGAAAGTTTTTCTTCAAATTGAAGGTCTTTTTTATTAAAAACACGTAGCAATATATTCTCTCGAATAGATAAATCAGGAATCAATCGTATGTCTTGAAATAGCAATTGCAGATTTTTTCTTCGATAATTTACAATCGCTTCAATTGACATCGATTTTAAATCTAAATCATCGTATAAAATCTGACCTTCATATTCAAAATGATTTCCTAAAACAGCATTGGCTAAAGTTGATTTTCCACTTCCAGAAGGTGCAATAATGACATAATTTTCGCCTTTCTTAAAAGTCGTGTTTTTTTTCCAAATCGTTTCATTTTGCGCTAACGTTTTGGGAATAAAAAACTTGGGAATAACATTATGTATTGAAATACTATTCATAACCCAAAATGTAGTGTAGGATATTTTTGTCTTTCTTTTCAAAAGTAACAGTTATATCTGAAACTGCTTTTCCATCACTAATTTTTGAAGTAGAAATCATTTCTTCAATAGGATTCTTCACATTTGACTTCATTGCTTCATTCAATTCTTTTCCGCTTCCATAACCATAGCTAGTAACACCTGTCACTTTATTTAATTTAGAATTCTTTGCTGGTTTGTTCGATTTCATTAAATTAAAATTCTTCTGATCAGTTGAAAACGCAATGTACTTATCATTTCTAAAAAACTTATCATCTAATTTCAAATTAGGATCATTAAACAAATTCATTACCTTATCTGATTTTTTAGAATTTAATCCGAAAAGAATTAAGGTATTAGGTTGTTTATAATCATAAAAACTACCGTCGTAAGATTCAATTTTCGATGTAGTTTCTCCATAATTTGCCATAACAAATTGTCCATTAAATGTAGATAAAATTCCTTCCACAGTAAGATCTTTAGTTTCTAAAAATTTATTTGCAGTGGCTTCGAAACCAGCTTCTTTAATAAAATATTTTATAAAATCTGTACTAAAAAAACCTATACTATATAAGTGAGCATTATCCAATTCTACATTTTTAACAATGTCATAATTGATATCTTTATTGTCGTAATATTTTTCAACAATTTTTTTCATGTCGTCATTGAAGAAAGATTCTCCTTTAGCTTGAATAGATCCTTCTCCGAAAGTCAAATTAAATCCAAAACCTGCACCAATTAACAACCTGTTGATTGCTAAAGTTTCAATATAACCTTTGGACACATTGGAAACAATTCCGTGTAAATTTACCCAAATACTAGCATCCGCATCATCTTTTAAAGCGGTATCAATATTATCAATGATATTCTCATCTTCTATGGCTTTTCTGGTGAAAAAGTTCGCATAAAACTCTTTACTTACCGACATATCTTCTTGTTCGTATTCGTTGTAATAATAATCATATTGCCTAGTTCTACTAGTATAAGGATCGTATGATTTGTTTGACAATACAAAAATGCCATCTTTAAAAGCGCCAACTACTTCTTTCTCAGCAAAAACTAAGTTTTTTTCATAATCAATTGTCAACTCTTTAGAATAAATTTCTTTGAATTTTTTTAAAAACAAAACCTCATCATCTAGCCAAAAAATACAAGAAGTAATAAATTTATCTTTTTCAGATTCAGTTGTCACATAAAAAGGATTATCGGTATCAATACCTAATTCATCTGCTCTAACAAACAATCTAAATTCTTTATCAGCATTTGAAAATTTATGAACCGTATCAGCTAAAATTTTTTCTTTTGGAAGTTTTTTAATAACATCATCAATGTTAAATTTAACTATTGCTAAAGTTTTTTCATTAGTAAGTTTTAAAATTTCCTTATTATTATTTCCACTACACGAGGTAAGCAAAAGGGCGATTCCTGCAAAAACAGTTACAAAAAATTTCATTTTCATAGATGAGATAGTATTTAGTTGTTGGTTTAAAAATTAAGTAATTATGAATTTTCGTAGCGTTCCATTTCACGATCATAAAATTCGCCAGCTAGCGTAATTAAATATTCCATCTCTGCTTCTAATTCGGTTTGATCTTCTTCTTCAATATCCTCTAAAAATTCTACTGAATCGTCTTTCAAATTGATTAAAAATCTTGGGAATTCTAAGTGAATGATAAAAATATCGTCTGGAAAATCGGTATTATCTCCAATTACAAATTTTGGTAATTCCATAGTTTATTTTGAGTTAAATTTTATAATAAATGCTAAATTGTTGCGTAAATGTACGAATTTTATTAAACAATAAAATTATCTGTGATGTTTTAGTAAAAATCTGAATCGGAAATACAACATAATTGCTGCGGCTGTTAATCCGGCTAATAAACCAATCCAAACACCTTCTGCTTTTAAATCTGTATATAATCCTAAATAAATTGAAATTGGAAAACCAATGATCCAATAGGCTATAAAAGTAAAATACATAGGGACTTTCACATCTTGCAAACCACGTAAAGCGCCTAAAACCACTACTTGTATACCATCTGAAATTTGAAAAAAAGCAGCAACAATTAATAATTTTGAAGAAATTGAAAGTACTTCTTTGATTTCAGCTGGATTTAAAGTCATTTCTTCGTTCACGAAAAAAACGGGGAAAAACTGATAACCTAACATAAAAACAATGGCAAAAACAATTTCTACCATAATGGCCATTAAAAAAATAGAATGTGCTACGGTATTTAATTTTTTATAATCATCTAAACCTTTATGATTGGCCACACGAATCATGGCAGTAACACTCAATCCCATGGCAAACATAAACGTTAACGAAGCCAAGCTTAACGCAATTTGATTGGCAGCTTGACTAGTAGTTCCAATCATTCCACACAACCAAATAGCTCCAGTGAAAAGCGCTACTTCAAAAAACATTTGCATGGAAGAAGGAATTCCTAATTTTATAATTTTATCTGACATACTTTTCTGGAAAGATTGCCAACCAAAATGCTTAAAAAACGACTTAAATTTTTCGTTTTTTGCCAAAATAAAGTGCATATAAATCACCATAAAAACACGAGCTACTAAGGTTCCGATTGCCGAACCAACAATTCCCATTTTTGGAAACATGAACAATCCAAAAACCAATAATGCATTAATTACTACATTGATTATATTCCCATAAATTGTAGCGTACATAGAATATTTCGTTTCACTCATTCCATCAGCAAACTGTTTATAAGCCTGAAAAACAACTAAGGGAACCAAAGAAAAACCAACAATATCTAAAAATGGCATGGCTAATTCTACTACTTCTTTAGGTTGATTCATGTACTGTAAAATTGGTTTAGCTAAAAACAACAAAAAGAACAATCCAAAACCTAAAATAGTACACAAAATTAGTCCGTTTTGAAACGCACTTCTTCCACCTTCTCTGTCTTTTGTACTATCAAATTCAGCTACAATAGGTGTGATAGCTGTAGAAAATCCAATTCCGATGGACATTCCGATAAAAATGAAACTATTTCCTAAAGAAACTGCTGCTAATTCTGTAGAACCTAATTGTCCCACAAAGATATTATCTACTACTCCAACCAACGTATGTCCGACCATACCTAAAATTACAGGCATAGCTAAGTTGAAGTTGTATTTGAATTCTTGGAAATATTTTTTCATGATTGTTACACAGAGTTTCGCAAAGAATTCTCAGAGTTTCACAAAGTTTAAACTAAAAAGTTTTGCGTGTCTTTGTGTTTTTTCTCTGTGTATCTCTGCGTAATAACTTATTTTAATTTTTCTACTAATTCCGGTAAAGAAACCGTTACTTGCTCACCAGAAACTAAGTCTTTGACTTTAAATTGATTTTGTTTGATTTCTTCTTCACCGACTAAAACGGCGAATTGAATTCCTTTTTTCTCAGCAAACTGAAATTGTTTTCCCATTTTAGCAGCATCAGGATACATTTCTACTTTGATTCCATTTTGTCTTAATTGCGAAATGGTTTTTAATGAAAATAAGGTTTCTGTTTCTCCGAAATTAATGAATAATGCTTTTGAAGTTGTGGATACCGTTTCTGGAAACAATCCTAATTCTTCCAAAACCAAATAAATTCGATCTAATCCGAAAGAAATTCCCACGCCACTCATGTTTTTCAAACCGAAAATTCCAGTTAAATCGTCGTAACGACCACCGCCACCGATGGAACCCATCGCTACTCCGGCTGGCGCACCCACTTCATAAATAGCTCCGGTATAGTAATTTAAACCACGTGCTAAAGTTACATCTAAATCTAAATTGGCCGATTGTAAACCTAATTCGTGAATCGCATCACAAATAAACTTCAATTCTGCTACTCCTTTTAAACCTTCTGTTGAAGCAGCTAAAAGTGTCGCTAATTTTTCAATTTTTTCATTAATTGTTCCAGTGAAATTGAAAAGTGGTTGAACTTTTTCTATGGCAGATTCCGAAATTCCTTTTTCAAGCATTTCTTTCTTCACGCCGTCTTCACCAATTTTGTCTAATTTATCTAAGGCAACCGTAAAATCTATTAATTTATCGGAAGCACCAATCACTTCAGCAATTCCTGATAATATCTTACGGTTGTTAATTTTAATATTGACACCTTTTAAACCTAAAGCAGTGAAAATCGTATCGTATAATTGTACAAATTCCACTTCTTGCCAAAGCGAATTACTTCCTACAACATCCGCATCACATTGAAAAAATTCTCTAAAACGCCCTTTTTGTGGTCTATCTGCACGCCAAACAGGCTGAATTTGGTAACGTTTAAACGGAAATTCTAATTCATTTTGGTGTTGTACAACGTAACGTGCAAAAGGTACGGTTAAGTCATAACGTAAAGCCTTTTCAGAGATAGAAGAAGTTATTTTTTTACTATTTTTAGTACTTAAATCTTCATCAGAAACTTTATCTAAATAATCACCCGAGTTCAATATCTTAAAAATCAATCGGTCACCTTCTTCGCCATATTTCCCCATTAAAGTATCTGAATTTTCAAATGAAGGTGTTTCAATTGGTTGAAAGCCAAACTTTTCGAAATTTGATTTTATAATAGAAAAAATATAGTTTCTTTTTGCTACTTCGGTAGAAGAAAAATCGCGAGTTCCTTTAGGAATACTTGGTTTTTGAGCCATAATAGTAATACGTCAATGCGGCAATTTGCCAATTATCAATTATTGTGGTGCAAATATCTTACTTTTATATGACAATTGGAAAAAGAGCCAAGTAAAAAGTAAAAAGAAATAAATAATAAAGTGTGAACAAAAAACAATTCGAATTTAAATTACCAACCAAAACTTTTACCTTTTTACTTTTGCCTTGGCTCTTTTTTAAAAAAACTGTAACATTTAAAACAAAATATAGTCAAATAGTCATGGTTGGATTATTTAAAGAAAATACAAAAATTGCGATTGACTCTATTAGAAGTCAGGCTTTACGTACGTTTTTAACAGTATTTATTATTGTTATTGGAATTACTTTTTTGGTTGGAATTTTAACCTTAACCAAAGCGTTAGAAAATAATTTATTTGGAAATTTTGCTTCTATGGGAGCAAATACCTTTTCGATTAGTCAATATGATTTTTCGGAACAAATTAACCAAAATGATGGTGAACAAAAAGTTAATCCGATTATTAGCTATCCACAAGCTAAAGGTTTCAAAGACAAATTTGAATTTCCGTTTGCCGCTACTTCTTTATCTTTTACAGCTTCAGCAACTGCAGAAGTAAAATTCGACAATAAAAAAACAGATCCAGAAATTACCATTTTAGGCGCCGATGAAAATTTTATTCCCAACAATGGTTTCGAATTAGAATCGGGAAGAAATTTCAATTCTTTTGATGTAGACAACAATAATTACGTTTGCGTTTTAGGTGCTAATTTTAAAAACGGATTATTTGAAGGCATCAACCCAATTGATAAAACAATATCTGTTAGAGGAGCTAAATTTAAAGTCATTGGTTTATTAAAAGAAAAAGGAGCTACTTTCGGAAACAATCAAGATTTAAGAGTGATTATTCCAATACAAATTGGACGTTCAATTTTTTCGCAACCTAATATCAATTATGACATTGATGTGAAAGTTAGCAACAAACAATTGTTAGATGAAGCTGTGGACAATGCTACTTTAGCGATGCGAAGAGTTAGAAAACAAAATCCAGTGGAAAAAGATAATTTTGGAATTAGCAGAAGCGATGATTTAATTCAAAGATTGGGAGAAAATATTGCTGTAATTAACATTGCGGCAATTGCTATTGGAGCAATTACTATTTTTGGTTCTACAATTGCTTTAATGAATATTATGCTAGTTTCTGTTTCAGAAAGAACACGTGAAATTGGCATCCGAAAAGCACTAGGTGCAAAAAGAGGTACCATTGCTTGGCAGTTTTTCACAGAGACTTTTATCATCAGTCAAATGGGTGGAATTATTGGAATCATATTAGGATTATTACTAGGTTCGTTGATTGCTTCTTTAGCAGGATTTGAATTCGTAATCCCTTGGCTAGCCATTATGATTGCCTTTGCCACTACTTTCGTGGTAACAATTATATCGGGATTATATCCAGCGATAAAAGCTTCGAAATTAGACCCTGTTGAAGCGTTGCGTTATGAGTAAAATCAACATCCGTTGTTCCAAGTTCGTTAATCATCATTAAAATATTTAAATTTTGGAAAAATTAAATCAAAACGATATTTATTCCGTTCTATCGCAAACTTTACCGAAACAAAATGACTTTTATGAAACTGATTATTCAGAAGAACTACAAGAGTTGTTAGATTTTGGAATTGACACAAAGATTGCTTTAGAAAATTTAATCAAAAAACACAAAGAAAGTCTTTTAGAAATAGATTCAGAGGAATTGGAGGAATCCGAAATTAACTCCTACAAAGAAGAATTTGGCGAAGAATTTGTAAACGAAAGAATCAAAAATAAATATTGGTTTTCTTATTCAGCTTTACTTCGATTAGCTTTGGAATTAGAATTTGATGAAAAATACATCGACTATTCTATCAAACGTGATGGATTATAATTTGGAACAACGAATTTTCAATGTTGAATGTTGAAATTATAACCCACAACAAATCATTCTATCATTTCCCACAAAATCTTTTCGTAATTCGATATTTTTGAAACCTAAGTTTTCTAATAATTCAACGGTTTCTTTCCCTAAATATTGATTGATTTCGAAGAATAATTTACCGTTTGGTGTTAAACCTGTTAATGCTAATTGGGCAATTTTTCTGTAGAATAATAACGCATCTATATCTTCCACAAACAAAGCCAAATGTGGTTCGTATTCTAACACATTCTTTTTGATTTCTTGTTTTTCTAAATTACGAACATAAGGCGGATTGGAAACGATGACATCGAAAGAAGTTGGAAGTTGGAAGTTGGAAGTTGTAATACTTTTCAAATCATCAATCTCTAAAACACTTTGATGAATAAAATTAACTACCATTTCATTATCCAAAGCATTTTTACGCGCCATTTCTAAAGCTTTCTCAGAAACATCCATCGTAAAAACTTCCGCTGTTGGAATTTCTTTTTTAAGTGAAATTGGGATACAACCTGAACCCGTTCCAATATCAAAAATCGAAATCTTTTGACTTTTGACTTTTGACTTTTGACTTTCTATTATCCATTCTACTAATTCTTCTGTTTCTGGACGTGGAATTAAAGTGTTTTCATTCACTTCAAATCGATAGCCATAAAACCAAGCTTCACCAGTAATATATTGAATAGGTTTTTCTATTTTGAGTTCAGAAATAATTGTTTTCCATTTTTCTAAATCTGTTTCAGAAACTTCAAAATCGGGGTTTAATGAAATGTCAATGCGTTTTAAATGGTGCAAATACTCGATAAGAATAAAAAAGAAAGATTCTATTTCTGAATCTTCTTGAATACCTTTCAGCTCATTAAAAAAATATGTCTTTAAAGTTATAATATTCATCACAAATCTTTTATCATAAACACATCACAAGCATTATGTCCAGTCGAACCCATTGGCGCATCAATATAAGTAAAACCAGATTTTACATATAACTTTTGAGCGTCTCTCATAAACGGTAAGGTTTCAATATAACATTTATCATAGCCTGCTTGTTTCGCAAACTCTAAACAGTTGCGCATTAATTCTTGTGCAATGCCTTTACCTCGGGCTTCTTTTGCTAAATACATTTTTTGCAATTCGCAAATTTTAAATTCCGAATCCATCAAATTTCCTATTCCACAACCGCCTAAAATAATTCCGTCTTGTTCTACCACAAAATAAATTTCATTTTCCGCTTCGTAGACTTCAGACAAGGTATTTAAATGCGGATCGGCATAAGCAGTTCCGACTTTTGGTGCATCTAATTCTTCAAATATATTTCGGATAACGGAAGCAATTTTCAGATTATCTTTTGGTTCAATTTTTCGTATTGTATAATTCATTTGTAAATATAAAATGTAAAAGTACTAAATTTGTAAGATGATTGAGCATGAAATTTACATGAAACGTTGTTTGCAATTGGCCAAAAATGGTTTGGGTACTACCTATCCGAATCCATTAGTAGGAAGTGTGATTGTACACAACGGAAAAATTATTGGTGAAGGTTGGCATAAAAAAGCAGGCGAACCTCATGCAGAAGTGAACGCCATAAATTCGGTTAAAAACAAAGAATTACTTTCTGAAAGTACTATTTATGTGAATTTAGAACCTTGTAGTCATTTTGGAAAAACACCGCCGTGCGCCAATTTGATTATCGAACATAAAATCCCAAAAGTGGTAATTGGTTGTATTGATAGTTATTCGGAAGTGGCTGGAAAAGGCATTGAAAAATTAACCAACGCAGGTTGCAAAGTCACTTTGAATATTTTAGAAAAAGAATGTTTAGAAATTAACAAACGCTTTTTTACGTTTCATAACAAAAAAAGACCTTATATCATTTTAAAATGGGCAGAAACCGCTGATGGATTTATTGCGCCTTTGGTGAATCATACAAAATCTTCAATTGCGATTTCAAATCAGTATTCTCGACAATTAGTCCATAAATATCGTACTGAAGAACAAGCTATTTTGGTGGGTACGAATACGGTTTTAAATGACAATCCGAATTTAGATGCCAGAGATTGGTTTGGACAACATCCAACACGAATTGTTTTAGACCGAAGAAATAAAATTCCAGCTGATTTTAATGTAAAAAACAAAGAAAATCCTACAATAGTTTTTACAGAAGTAGAAAATTGTTTAAATTCGGAAAATTGTATTTACGAATTTAGTATCTTTGATACCCTTTTAATCTCGAATATTTTAAATAATTTATACGATAAAAATATTCAATCTGTTATTATTGAAGGTGGCACATTTACTTTACAGCAATTTATTGATAGCAATTTATGGGACGAAGCCCGAGTTTTTATTTCTGAAAACAAAAGCATTGAAGGCATAAAAAAACCCGATTTTAATTTTAAACCGAATCAAAAAATTAAAATCAAAAATAACCAATTAAATAAATATACAAATTATGATTGAAGCCATTATTTTTGATTTAGGAGATGTATTTTTAAACTTGAATCATCAAGCAAGTGTTGATGCGTTTAAAAAATTGGGATTAAAGGACTGGAATGACGATTTAAAAGCCAAAACTATTTTATTTGAAACTGGGAAAATAGATGAATTACAATTTCTAGAAGCCGTTCAAACACATATTCCAAATGCAAATTTAATTGAAATCCGAGACGCTTGGAATGCAATAATTGGCGATTTTCCATTGGAAAGACTAGAGTTTTTAGAAAAACTTCAAAATAAATACAGTATCTTTTTGTTAAGTAACACCAACCCTACACACATTGATAAATTTGAACATCGTGTAGGTTTAACATTTGCAAGAGAATTTTATGCACATTTCAATAAAATCTATTTTTCTTACGAAACAAAAGTTAGAAAACCTGATGAAGCTGTTTTCAATTTAATATTGAAACAAAACAATTTAAAACCAAACAAAACCCTTTTTGTAGACGATACTTTAGAACATATAGAAGTAGCAAAAGGATTAGGGATAAATACTTGGCAAATACTTGTAGGACAAGATGATGTAACCAATTTATTTGACAAAAAAATAGTATAAAATTGCAAGATTCCGAAATTAAAGACACCTACAATACCATTGAAAACGCTGTTGAAAACATTTTATTCAAAGAAAAAAACAGCAAATTTATAGGTTACGCTTATCCGATTACTTCTGAAAATGAAGTAAAAACTCATTTAGAAAATTTAAAGAAAGAACACTTTTCTGCTCGACATTGGTGTTATGCCTATCAAATTGGTACAGAAACATTAAGATTTAGAGCCAATGATGATGGCGAACCTAGCAATTCAGCTGGAATGCCAATTTACGGACAAATTCAATCCTTTGAAATCACAAATGTTTTAATTGTGGTGGTTAGATATTTTGGCGGAGTAAAATTGGGTGTCGGCGGCTTAATTTCGGCTTACAAAACCACCGCACAACTCACTTTAGAAGAAGCCGATATTGTAGAAAAAACAATTGACAAACATTTCAAAATTACGTTCGATTATAAAAACATGAATAAAGTCATGCGAATTATCAAAGAAAAAAACCTTGACATTGTTAATCAGAAAATGGAATTAAATTGCGAAATTGAAATCGCTACAAGAAAAAAAAATGCCCAACAAACGTTTGACATTTTTTCAACATTATTTGAAATTGAGATTGAAGAAATAGAAGAATAAGAGTTGGAACATCCTATGTCGTACTTCTTACTTCCATCTTCCTACTTCTTACAAATACAATAACACGACAAGCCGTAAACTCGAATTCCGAATTTATGTAACAAGTTTGTAAAACCAAAATCGAGTTGTAAAACCGTGGTTATTAATATAGATTTGAGCCTGCTTCCTGTCCAATTATCAATAGACGCTTTCTTATTTTTATTAAACATACGTTCTAATCCTCTTACCAACAATAAAGAGGTAAAATAATAACCTTTCGATTCGATTTGGAAATGCTGCTTTGTTAAAACAGTTTCTAATTGTTTCAAATTATACCTTCTATAATGCCCTAGCAGCACATCGTGATTCGAAAAAACCGATTGAAAAGCAGGAACCGCAAATAAGAAATAATTGTTTTTTTGAGTCAGATGACTTAAAATCTCGTCTTCGTTAGCCAAATGTTCTAAAACATCCATACATAAAAATAAAGTTGGCTCTTCAGATGGAAAATTGGTCAAATAATCCGTTAAGTTTTGCACATACTGAATTCCATTTTCTCCATAATTCGCTTTAAGTTGCGAAATAATTTCTGGAGAGTAAGCTGTATCAATAGTAAAATAGGATGTCGCTAAATTTTGTTTATAAATTTCGTTAATTACAAAAGCATCTCCACCTCCAATATCCACAATTCGTTTTATTGGAAATTTAATTGTTGAAGTTTTTAACAATTGAAGCAACACTTCACAACGAGAAATTTCCCATGGATGTCTTCGATAATTTTCTTTATCTAACAAACGATCAAATTCGGTTAAATCCATCCTAAATCAATTGACTTATTTTATCTGTTACATACGAAGGAGGAACCATTGGTCTTCCCGTTTTCATATCTACAAAAACTAACATAGAGTAACCAGTTGTTAACAAGTGATTTTCCTCATTATATATTTCATAATCAAATTCTATCTTTACAGAAGTCTGACTTTTTAAGATTGTTTTCACTCGTAATAAATCGTCATAACGCGCAGGTTTTTTATAGTTCATTTCTAAAGAAACTACAGGAAGCATCACGCCATTTTCTTCCATCCATTTATATGAAATCCCAAGGTTTCTTAACCACTCAACCCTTCCCATTTCGAAGTATTGCGCATAATTCCCGTGATAAACCACACCCATCTGATCTGTTTCTGCGTACCTAACTCGTACCGTAAATTCGTAATCTTTCATTCTATTTTTTTATATTTAAATTCTTAAAAATTTTATGTTAAGAAATCATTAAACAACTCTTAATTCTGTTTACAACAATATTTTTTAATTTACAATAGCAATTCATTTTTTTTTACAGAAAATTGTTCACATATTTGCCTTCCTAATATGAAAGGCCAACCAAGGTAAAAATTGATTGGTTTTTATTCTGAATTAGACTACAAAAACTAAAAAAAACTATAAAAAAATTATAAACTATGACTAAAGCAGCAAAATCTGTTTGGAATAATTGTCTGTCCTTTATAAAGGACAACATTCAGGAACAAGCCTACAAAACTTGGTTTGAACCTATTGTGGCAATTAACCTTACAGAAGACAATGCTTTACACATTCAAGTACCTAGTAAATTCTTTTACGAATGGCTTGAGGAGCACTATGTTATAATTTTAAAAACGGCTTTAACTAAAGAACTTGGAAACCAAGCAAAGCTAGTGTATAAAATTAAAATGGAAAACACTTATGGTAATAAACTTCCATTTACAGAACAAATTCCTAGTACACACCGTAGTTCAGTTAAAACTCAAGAAATTGATGTGCCAGTTGTGAACAAAAATCCGGAATTAAAAAATCCGTTTATTATTCCTGGTATCAGAAATGTAAAAATAGAATCGCAATTAAATGCCAATTATAGTTTTGATAATTTCTTAGAAGGTGATTCTAACAGATTATCGAGAAGTGCTGGTATGGCTGTTGCTAACAAACCTGGCGGAACATCATTCAATCCATTATTAATTTTTGGTGGTGTTGGATTAGGAAAAACACACTTAGCACACGCCATTGGAGTAGAGATTAAAGATAAATTCCCGGAGAAAACAGTTTTATATATTTCTGCTGAAATTTTCACGCAACAATATATAGAATCGGTTAAGAAAAATACAAGAAATGATTTTATTCACTTCTATCAATTAATCGATGTATTAATCATTGACGATGTACAATTTTTATCTGGTAAAGCCGGAACACAAGATGTATTTTTCCATATTTTCAATTACTTACACCAAAACGGAAAGCAAGTTATCTTAACATCTGATAAAGCTCCTGTGGACATGCAAGATATCGAACAACGTTTGTTATCTCGTTTCAAATGGGGACTATCGGCTGAATTACACCAACCAGACTACGAAACAAGAATTTCTATCTTAAGAAATATTTTGTACAGAGATGGTGTAGAAATGCCAGAAGAAATTTTAGAATACGTTGCCAAACATATTAAATCTAACGTTAGAGAATTAGAAGGCGCTATTATTTCATTAATTGCACAATCTTCTTTTAACAAACGTGAAGTAAATTTAGAATTAGCCAAACAAGTAGTAGAAAAGTTTGTAAAAAATATCAAACGCGAAATTTCTATCGATTACATACAAAAAGTGGTTTCAGATTATTTCCAATTAGATACGGAAACGTTAAAATCTAAAACTAGAAAACGCCATATCGTACAAGCACGTCAATTGGCTATGTATTTCTCTAAAAAATTCACTAAAGCGTCTTTAGCTAATATTGGAGCGCAAATTGGAGATAGAGATCATGCCACGGTTTTACACGCTGTAAAAACAGTTGACAACTTGGTATCTACTGACAAACAATTTAAAAAGTTTGTAGAAGACATTAACAAAAAGCTAAGTATTTAAACATGTCTGTGAAAGTTTTAATGGTTTGTTTAGGCAATATTTGTCGCTCACCATTAGCAGAAGGTATTTTACAAACTAAACTCCCAAAAAATTTCATAGTAGATAGTGCAGGAACAGCCAATTATCATGTTGGCTCAGCTCCAGACAAGCGTTCTGTGGCTACAGCTAAGCAATTTGGCGTAGATATTAGTCAGCAAAAATGCCGACAAATCTCAATATCTGATTTTGAAACTTTCGATTACATTTACGTAATGGACAATTCTAACTATGGAAATGTACTAGCAATTGCGCCAAACGAAAAAGCCAAACAAAAAGTAAAGGTAATTTTAAACGAATTACATCCCAATCAAGATTTAGAAGTTCCAGATCCTTACTATGGCGACATAAAAGGCTTTGAAGAAGTTTACAAAATGCTAGACGAAGTTTGCGAGGTGATTGCAGAAAAAATAAAATTACAACAATAATAAAATTCAACGATGAGCACAGTAGCAAAACTTGGTAAATTATATCTAATTCCTTGTACTTTATCTAATCCAGGTGAAATTACTATCAACCCATTTGATGTAATTCCATCACAGGTAAAAAATTGTGTGGATCAAATTGATTATTATATTGTAGAACACGGCAAAACAGCTAGAAAATTTATTAAAAGTATTGCTCCAGAAAAAGTCCAAGCTTCCTTAACACTTTTCGAATTAAACAAACATACCGAAGTAAGTGAACATTACGAAATGATCAAACCCTTATTAAACGGAATTGATGTTGGCTTAATGAGCGAAGCAGGCTGTCCTGGAATTGCAGATCCGGGCGCCGTGATTGTAAAATTAGCTCATGAAAAAGGGATTCAAGTAGTACCTTTAGTAGGACCAAGTTCTATTTTATTAGCCTTGATGGCCAGCGGTATGAACGGACAAAGTTTTGCATTTACTGGCTATTTACCTATTGATAAGAATGAAAAGAAAACAGCTTTAAGAAACCTAGAAAAATGGTCGCAAGAAAAAAATCAGGCGCAAATTTTTATGGAAACACCTTATAGAAATAATAAATTTTTAGAAGATATTTTAGCTACACTTCATCCACAAACCAATCTATGTGTGGCGTGTGACATTACTTTACCAACAGAATTTATAAAAACAAAAACGGTAAACGACTGGAAAAAACAAAAGGTCGATTTACACAATCGACCTTGTATTTTTGTGATCCAAAAAAATTAAAGTATTACTTTCGCAAATCTATTAGGAGTAATATTGGAAGTATCATAACCATTAAATCGCTTAATGTAAGATTTTAAAGAGGTACCAAAACCATCTCTAAAACCATTTTTACCATTACTTCTAAGATACGTTTTTACAGAACTTGCACCTGCTAAATGGGCTGCGGCTAATAAACCTGATTCTGTAATTTTGATTCCGTTAATTACTCTACCAGAGTAATTTCTAATTTCTTTTCTTAATTCCCATTTATTGATGCTTAGTAAGGCTTCAATAGCTTTTTCTTGTAAAGCTGGGTTGTTAAGGAAGTTTTTAAAATCGTAAACACCAACATTTCGTAAAGTACTTCTTCCGAACTGATATTTACCCATGTAGCCGTAAGCATTAACTAAATCATATATTCCAGCAGATTCTTTTACTGCTAATGCTTGTTTGAATCCTACAAAAGTTTTTCCAGTGTAAGGAATGCTGTGCGCTAACTTTTTCGATTCATCTTCTGAAGGTACTCGATAATCATAAACTTCTGTGTCTTCAATATGAAACCCGTCTACTGATTCATCTTTAAATGCACTAAAACCTGAACTAATTATGGCAATAAATGCAATTGCAACTCCAAAATAAAAAATGTCTTTTCTCATGTAAATTTATTTCTCAATTGGGCAAAAAACAAGTTTTTAACAACGTGTCTGATTGACATAAATTAGACAACACCAATTGAATTAACTGGCGCAAAGATACAATTTTTTTTATTATTTTTCTGAAAATCAACTTGTTAACATATTTTTAAGAACCTAAAAATAGCCAAAAACACGCATAACCACGTTGACTCACAAGTCTTTATAAAATGAAAAATGTTGATAATTTTTTTTAAATATGAAATAAAAAACACTCAAAACGAGTTAATAAAAAGAAGAAAAAGATTACATTTTTATTGACCTTTCATGTATAAAATAGTTCCAAAAGTTTTAACTGCGATATTAATATCTAGGAAAATATTTCGATGTTTGATGTAGTATAAATCATATTCCAATTTCATCAAACTATCTTCCAAAGTTTCACCATAAGGATAATTAATTTGTGCCCATCCTGTTAAACCAGGTTTTACAATATGTCGGGTATGATATAATGGAATTTCACTTGCAATTTGATCTACAAATATTTTACGTTACGGTCTTGGACCAATAATCGACATTTCCCCTTTTAATACGTTAATAAATTGAGGGAATTCATCAATCCTAGTTTTACGGAGTAATTTCCCAAAAGGTGTAATTCTACAATCGTTTGAAGTTGCGAAAACGGCTCCATTTTGTTCTGCATTCACAATCATGGTACGTAATTTATAAATTTGAAAAGGCACTTCTTTCCTTCCGATACGTTCTTGATGAAACAAAAGCGGTCCTTTATTCCAAATCAAATTAAATAGTAAGATAAACGGTGTAATCACAAATAATACGGAAAGGCCGAAAATTGAGACCACTACATCAATAATTCGAACTAATATCAAATATAGTCTGTTTTGTTTTTTGGTAAATGGAAAAAATTTATAAAGCGACTTATCCTTCAAATGTAAAGGAATTCTGTTAGTTAAATCTTCATAAACATCTTCATATTGCGTTATAGGAATGCCATTCTCTGAAACTTCTAATAATTTATTATATATAGCAATAGAAGTATTTTTCGAATCATCAGCCACTACAATTTCTGAAATAAAATTTGAGCTTAAAAAACTATGAGTATCTTCTAAATTCAATTGATAATCTAAAAGTAAACTGTTGGAATGGTTGACATCTACAGCAATAAATTTAACAATTTTAATGTGAGGGTCATTAACAGAAAGCTCCTTAGACAATTTATGAAAATCTTTACTTCGGCAAACTAATACTATAGGTTTGTAAAAACGTTTAGAGGCTAATAAATAAATATACAACAACCTCCAAACCGTTAAGGCTAATAAAATTACCAAAAAAAGTAAAAACAACTCAACTCTTTTTGCAGGAAAAGAAGGCGTAACTATAGGTGTGAAAATAAAAAACAGGGTGGTAAAAAAGGAAGTCAGCAATAATCCTTTAGTAATTTTGTTAGCAAAACTGATAATAACCAAATTATACATTTCAAAAACTGTACCCAATAAATTCAGATAAATAGCTAAAACAGCAATCCAATAATAATTTTGATATAACGCTGCGAAATATTTTAAATCGGTAAACGCGTGTAATAAAAATAAAAATCCCACAACAAAAAGCACATCAAAGAAGCGCAAGAGAATTTTGCGTTCTGAAATTTCGAAATGTTTTCTATATGGTTTTGTCATTGCATTCTTTTGAAATCGAAATATACAGATAAATGCTTAAAAAGCAAACATATTTCATAGTATTATCGCAACAATTTAAGCCATTGATTTTCAACAACTTTCCAATCCATCTGAGAAACTTTAGTTTTAGCACGACTACTAATTTCTCTTGTTAACTGTGGAAAATTGATTATAGTTTCAATTTGAGCAGCCATTGCAGCCGCATCATTAGCAGCAACCAAATAACCATTTTCTGGAGAAGTAATTAAAAAAGGTAAACCACCAACATTAGTTGAAACAACAGGCAAACCTAAAGCCATAGCTTCTAAAACACTCACAGGCATGTTATCAAAATGAGTAGTATTAATAAAAATATCGTGATGTTGAGCTAAATCAGTCCAAGCTGCTTTGGATAATTTCCCTGTAAAATTTACGTTCAATTTCAATTGATTGGCGTATTTTTTTGTTTCTTCTAAACTTCCGTCTTTATCAGGTCCAACCATAGTTAAAGTTGTCTCAGGATATTTTTTTTGAAGCAAATGCAACACATCAATAGCCATAGTAGGATTATAAATGGTAGCAAAAGCACGAACCCAAAGTAATTTGGGATAAAAAACAGATCTTTCTTTGAAGGTATAATCAGAAACAGAAATAGCATTCGGAATACAAATGACATTAGAAATTCCAAATTTTTCAAAATGAAATTTCAAATATTCCGATGGAGAAACATTTATATATGCAGGAAGGAACAACCACTTGCACAACTTAGGACTCGAAAGTAATCTGTTAGGTAAATTACCACCATGTAAAATAGGAATATATTTAATACCTAACCATCTCGCCAACTGACTACTTAAAAAAGCAAACCAAAAAGCAGAAGTACTGTAAGTATCAATTAGTATATAATCGGAATTTCTATGTTTCAAGATTCCGAAAAGCATGTCAAAAAGTCTTAAAAAACTATTTCTTTTGGATGAATAAGAAACTACCTGAAAACCAGAATCAGACAAATGTGCGCCTAAAGTTTCAACCGTAGTGGCATTGATACCATGTTGAGAAAGTTTATTGCCTAGGTACAGGATCTTCATCTTCATCATTTTTGATAGA
>Ga0156297_1067_pt1 | contig 16359 bp, 14 predicted proteins | sample RifCSPlowO2_12_FD_107945 | JGI IMG/M metagenome (GOLD analysis project Ga0156297, IMG submission 107945) | Flavobacteria bacterium RIFCSPLOWO2_12_FULL_31_7
CTACTGCAATAATTACTTGTGTGCCACTTTCTCTAGAAATGGCTAACATAGCGGCTAAACCACCAATAAAAGCCAATAAAACATCAAAAAATGTGGGTTTAGAAAAACTAATTAATTCTTCTGTTTCAATAGAATATGGGTTAATTAAATAATATAGGGTTGAAAAAAATACACTAACCAAAACGATTCGCAACGCATTTTTTAAGCTTGTTTTAAATAAATCAGAATTTGAGATGCCTAACGAAAAACCAATTCCAAATATTGGGCCCATCACTGGCGATAAAATCATCGCTCCAATTACAGCACTTTTCGAATTAATATTTAATCCTATACAAGCAATAAATATTGCAAAAGCTAACAGCCACAAATTTTTACCTTTAAATTCAATACCTTCTTTAATTTCTAAATAGGTTTTGTTTTCTTCTTCTTGTGTCGATTTTAAATCGAATAATTGACGAATAAAACGTTTGATTATAGCTACTTTATGAATCATTAAAATATTTTATTAAAATTCAAAACTCATAGTAGTTGTCACTGAAAAGTTGTCTTTTTTATTTCCTAAATCGAAAATATTTTCTGTGGCGTGATACCATTTACCTTCCATTCTAATTTTAAATTTAGAATTCGGTAAAAAATCAAAATTTACTGAGTTTCCGATAGTTTCAAAAGGAAAGAGACTTGAAATTATCGCATTTTTTTCATCTTGATAATATTCAATTCGGTGTGCCATTTGCCATTTCGAATTGATATTGTATTGTGTAATCATAACTGGACTCAACCAAGTAGCTTTTTCGTTATTTTCAGAAGAAATATCTTGAATACCATAATCAAATCCAAAAATAGAATGCCATTTTGTATTCCAAGTTGCATCCCAATATAAATTACTGAAGTAGCGTGTATTAAATTCGCCAGAATATCCTTCTTTTCCAAAAAATGTACTCCAATTAATTGTGTTTTTATGATTTGGTTTATATACTAATTGCGTTCCAAAAGAAGGAATTATATCACTTTTAGGTTTTTCAATATGTTGCCAACCATTCGTCACTAATCCAGCCAAACTCCATTTGTCATTAAATTGATGATTCAATTTTATACCAGTCATGTAATATGGCGAATTCTCTGCTAATATAGAACGAGTTGCAGTTAAATTAGCGTGTGTAATAGCGGATTCAAAACCAATATAACTAGGTAAAATTCCAGCTTCAAGAGTTGTGGTTTTGCTTTTATTTAAAAACACACCTAAATACGCTTCGTTTAAAAATTTGATATTTTCTGATGCGTAATTATCTTCCACATAAGTTCCTGAATGTGCCGAAATTTTAGCATACACATTTTCATAACTAACTGTGGCTCTTAACAAAGCAATGTTTATATTAAAGCTATTTTGTCGGTTATAGTTGTATAAAAAATTTTGTTTGTATTTCGATTCAGGTTGATTAAAATCATACGAATAATAGGTGTCTATAAAACCTGAAATATCAACTTTTAATTTCGAAATACTATCTTGAGCGTTTGTTGTGAAACTTATAAAAATTGATGCTAATGAAATTATTCTTTTCAAAATTTACTTTTTTCTTCTGGTATCAATAATATGAACAATTTTCCAGATGTTATTTTCTAAAAGCAAAGTAAAGGAATTTGTTCCAATATGGCTTAGTTTTCCATCTATATAAAATTCATATGGCGTCCAAACATTTGCCATCGAACCATCAATTTGAATTTTATAGCTTAAAATTCGTTCTTCAATTTTTAAATTTTTTGGAATACCAGCAATTGATTTGTAAAATTCTCCATTGGTTTCGAAAGACAAAGTACCAACTGCATTTTTTTCCATAATCGATTGTAATTTCATTTCTTTATGACAAACCGATTGAATTTTGAGCGTGTCAGCAGTTTGTAAACCATCAAAAAATACAGAAATCGACTGTTTTATTTCCTTTTCTTGTGCAGAAATCGAGATACTAAAACCAAAAAATAATAAAATAAATAAATGTCTCATACTATTGAATTTAATTATTGGTATTAAATGTAGAAAAATTGTTACAATCCATATCTTTATATTAATTTTGTAATATTAATTTTTCAGAAAAGTGGTTAGGAACAAATTTTCCAACTTCTAACTTCTGACTTCTAACTTAAAAAGAATGTCTGTAGCAAAAAAAGATTATAAAAAAATTACAACGAAGTCGTTAATTGATATGAAAGCCAATGGTGAAAAAATTTCTATGCTTACGGCATACGATTTTACTATGGCAAAAATTGTAGATACGGCTGGTATTGATGTAATTTTAGTGGGTGATTCGGCAAGTAATGTTATGGCTGGTCATGAAACAACTTTACCCATTACTTTAGATCAAATGATTTATCACGCAAGTAGTGTGGTAAGGGCGGTTGACAGAGCTTTAGTTGTGGTAGATTTACCTTTCGGAAGTTATCAATCGGATTCTAAAGAAGCGTTACGTTCTTCTATCAGAATTATGAAAGAAAGTGGCGGACATGCTGTAAAATTAGAAGGTGGTAGAGAAATTGAATCATCCATTAGGAAAATATTAAACGCAGGAATTCCAGTAATGGGACATTTAGGATTAACACCTCAATCTATATATAAATTCGGAACGTATACGGTTCGTGCTAAAGAAGATGCAGAAGCAGAACAATTACTTGAAGATGCTAAAATGCTTGAAAGTATTGGTTGTTTTGCTTTAGTTTTAGAAAAAATTCCAGCGAAATTAGCTCAAAAAGTAGCAGAAAGTATATCTATTCCAGTAATCGGAATCGGAGCGGGAAGTGGAGTAGACGGTCAGGTTTTGGTTTTACACGATATGGTTGGGATGACACACGAATTTAGTCCAAGATTTTTACGTCGTTATATGAATTTATTTGAAGATATGACTCAAGCTATTGGGCAATATGTTTCAGATGTGAAATCAGTTGATTTTCCTAATGCTAACGAACAATATTAAATAAATTTTGGCAGAAAAAATAGTTTCTAATAAAGATAATCTTCAAATTTTACATGAAGACAATCATATAATAATCGTCAATAAACGTGTTGGCGATATAGTTCAAGGTGATATAACAGGTGATAAACCGCTTTCAGATATCGTAAAACTTTACATTAAAGAAAAATACAATAAACCCGGTGATGTTTTTTTAGGTGTAGTACATCGTTTAGACCGACCAACAACTGGAATTGTGGTTTTTGCTAAAACTTCGAAGGCTTTAACACGTTTAAATGAAACGTTTAAAAATCGTGAAACTCAAAAAACCTATTGGGCTATTGTGAAAAATGCTCCGCCAAAAACGGAAGATATTTTAGTGCATTTTCTAAAAAGAAATACGAAAAATAATACTTCAAAAGCGCATTTAAAAGAAGTTCCAGAATCTAAAGAAGCCAAATTATCATATAAAGTAATCAAGAAACTAGATAATTATTACGCTTTAGAAATTGATTTGCATACTGGTCGCCATCATCAAATTAGAGCGCAACTTACAGCCGTTGGTTGTCCAATTAAAGGCGATTTAAAATATGGTTTTGATAGAAGTAATCCAAACGGAGGAATTCATTTGCATGCCAGAAAACTTGTTTTAACTCATCCAGTAACTAAAGATTCATTAGAAATTATAGCGCCAGTTCCAGATGATGTTTTGTGGAAATTAGTGTAATAAAACTAAAATAATTTTTGTATTTTTGAAACTTAAAATTTAAAAACATGTCAACAGTAACTTTAGGAGGAAATCCTGTACATACAAACGCTACTTTACCAGCAGTTGGTTCAGTAGCTCCACAATTTCAATTAGTAGGAAGCGATTTATCAGATGTTTCTTTACAAGACTTTAAAGGTCAGCGCGTTATATTAAATATTTTTCCAAGTATTGATACAGCAACTTGCGCCACTTCTGTAAGAACTTTTAATAAAATGGCTAATGATTTAGAAAATACTAAAGTTTTATGTATTTCTAGAGATTTGCCTTTTGCTCAAAAACGTTTCTGTGGTTCAGAAGGTTTAGAAAATGTGGTAAACTTATCAGATTTTAGAGATGGAAGTTTTGGAGATAATTATGGATTAACTTTAACAGATTCAGCTTTAAAAGGTTTACACGCCAGAGCAATTGTGGTTGTTGACGAAAATGGAGTAGTAACTCACACCGAATTAGTAAGCGAAATCGCTAACGAACCAAACTACGAAGCGGCTTTAAAATCACTATAATTTTATGATTCAAGACAAAAGATTTGTTTCTGGAAGAATTAAAAGTATTGGTTTTGCAGTAAAAGGTGCTTGTAAATTAGTCACAACTGAACACAGTGTAATGGTGCAATTTTCCATTATGATTGTAATGATTTTTGCTGGTTTTTACTTTGAAATTTCTCGAGAAGAATGGATGTTACAAGTTTTAGCTTTCGGACTAGTTTTAGCCATTGAAGGGTTAAATACTGCTGTAGAAAAAATAGCCGATTTTATTCATCCAGAATTTCACGAAAGAATAGGTTTTATTAAAGATATTGCTGCGGGTGCAGTTTTATTTGCTGCTTTCAGTGCAATTGCAGTTGGTGCCTTAATTTATGTCCCAAAAATATTCAATTATTAAAATTTAATGGCTAAAAAAGAAGTTTCAAATACAACTGAGAATAAATTAAGTAATTCAATATTCAAAACATCACGCGGACAAAAGTTCACGCTTGGTTTTTTATTTGTAATTATCGCTTTAATTTTATTGTTGTCCTTTATATCTTATTATATTTCAGGAAACATCGATCAAAGTCAAATTACCGAATTAGGCAACAGAAATGTAGTTGTTGAAAATTGGTTAGGAAAAATTGGCGCTTGGTTGTCAGATGCTTTTTTACACAAAGGATTTGGAGTGTCTTCTTTTCTTTTTGTTAAAATCTTCTTTTTAATTGGTGCCTATTTAATTGTAGATTTACCTTTAAAAAAACTAAGAAAATCTACTTTTTGGGATTTATACTTAATTATTTTTATCTCCATTTTCTTCGGATTAATTTGGGATTTTATTCCACATTTATCAGGAATTATTGGATTTGAAATTAATGATTTAATTCAAGATTATTCTGGTAAAATTGGTACGATATTATTGTTGGTATTTGCAACAATTGTATTTCTAATTTTTAAAATTAAAGTTTCTCCAGATAAAGTTAAAGATTATTTAGAGTCAAAAGCAGTTCCTGTTGCTGCTGATTCAGAAATTGAAAATACGGATGAAGTTGTGGCTCCAATTGTCAAAGATATTGACGATGTTGTGGAACCAATAATTCCAACTTCAACCTTCAAAAAACCTATTATCATAGAAGAAGAAGATGATGAATGGACTAATATGCAAGTTATTAATCGTCCTGAACCGACTTCTTCATTCGAAATTGATAAAACTTCATTAAAACCTACTATTGAACATCCTTCGGAAATTCATTTGGATACGCCTTCGAAACCAGTTGTTGAAGAAGTTATTCCTAAACATGCAGAAATAATTCAAACAGATGATGCTTCTTTTGTGATTGAAAAACCTGAAGAAGAAGACATCGTAGAAGAAAGTTTAGCACAAAGATTGGTGCAAGATTTTGGTGAATTTGATCCCACTTTGGAACTTTCTAACTTCAAAATGCCTTCTATTGAATTATTGAAAGAATATACCGGTGGTGGTATTACTATCAATCAAGCGGAATTAGAAGAAAATAAAAACAGAATTGTAGATACTTTAAAAAACTACAAAATTGATATTGCTCAAATTAAAGCAACTGTTGGTCCAACCGTAACTTTATACGAAATTGTTCCCGAAGCAGGTATTAGAATTTCTAAAATTAAAAGTTTAGAAGATGATATTGCTTTGTCTTTATCCGCTTTAGGAATTCGTATTATTGCACCAATTCCTGGTAAAGGAACTATTGGTATTGAAGTTCCCAATGCAAATCCGTCAATGGTTTCTATGAAAAGTGCGATTGCTTCGCCAAAATTCCAACAAGCAGAAATGGAATTGCCTATCGCTTTAGGAAAAACTATTTCTAACGAAACATTGGTTGTAGATTTAGCAAAAATGCCACACTTATTGATGGCAGGAGCAACTGGACAAGGAAAATCAGTTGGTTTAAATGCGGTTTTAACTTCGTTATTATACAAAAAACATCCAGCAGAAGTTAAATTTGTTTTGGTGGATCCGAAAAAAGTAGAGTTAACGCTTTTCAATAAAATTGAACGTCATTATTTAGCGAAACTTCCTGATACAGAAGAGGCGATTATTACAGATAATGCGAAAGTAATTAATACCTTAAATTCTTTATGTTTAGAAATGGATAATCGTTATTCTTTATTAAAAGATGCGATGGTTCGTAATATTAAAGAGTATAATGAAAAATTCAAATTAAGAAAATTAAATCCAGAGAACGGTCACCGCTTTTTACCTTATATCGTATTAGTGGTAGACGAGTTTGCCGATTTAATTATGACGGCAGGTAAAGAAGTAGAAATGCCAATTGCACGTTTGGCTCAGTTAGCGCGTGCGATCGGAATTCACTTAATTATTGCCACGCAACGTCCTTCTGTAAACGTAATTACAGGTATGATTAAAGCGAATTTCCCAGCGAGAATTGCGTTCAGAGTAACGTCTAAAATTGATTCAAGAACGATTTTAGATTCTGGTGGTGCCGATCAATTAATTGGTCGTGGAGATTTACTATTTTCAAATGGAAACGATTTAATTCGTGTGCAGTGTGCTTTTGTAGATACACCAGAAGTAGAAAGAATTTGTGATTTTATTGGTTCTCAAAAAGCCTATACAAATGCTTATTTACTTCCAGATTATGTTGGTGAAGAAAGTGGCATAAAACTTGATATGGATATTTCCGAAAGAGATGCATTATTCAGAGATGCTGCAGAAGTTGTGGTTTCAGCGCAACAAGGTTCGGCATCATTAATCCAAAGAAAGTTAAAGTTAGGATATAACAGAGCGGGAAGAATTATTGACCAATTAGAAGCTGCTGGAATTGTTGGTCCTTTTGAAGGAAGTAAAGCCAGACAAGTACTAATCACGGATATGAATTCTCTTGAAACATTTTTTAATAACGAACAATAGATAATTTATAATATGAAAAATTTATTTACAATAACAGCAGTTGCCCTATTTTTAGTGTCTTTTAGCACTTTAGAAATGGAGCAAAAAAAAGATGCTAATGTTGCTAAAAACTTATTAGATAAAGTAGTTGCTAAGACAAAATCATATAAAAATATGGATATTGATTTTAAATATGCCATCAATAATGCTAAAGAAAATATAAATCAAGAAAGTAAAGGAACTGTTCTTTTACAAGGAAATAAGTATCATTTAAGTTTCATGGGAATTACGAAAATTTTCGATGGAAAAAAGATTTATACAATTGTACCAGAAGATGAAGAAGTAACGGTTTCTAATCATGATGAAAGCGATGCTAATGCGATGTCTCCGAACAAAATTTTTACATTCTTTAAAAAAGGTTTTAAATATTCTATGGATATCAAGCAACCTGTTGCTGGAAAAACTATTCAATATGTTAAACTAACCCCATCAAGTGTGGTGGATAAAAGAAAAGAAATCTTAATTGGTATTGATACAAAAACCAATCATATCTATAATTTAATTGAAGTTGGTAAAAACGGAACGAAAACAACTTTAACAGTATCTTCGTTTAAGTTTAACCAAGTTTTAGCTAAAAATCAGTTTACCTTTGTGAAATCTAAATATCCAAATTATTACATTAATAAAGCGGATTAATTAAAAACACAATATACTTAGCAATAATAATTGCTATAAAACTTGATTAAATGAAAATAATAGATAAATATTTATTAAAATCTTTCCTGATTACATTTACTACGGTATTTGTAATCCTTTTTTTTATATTCGTTTTGCAAAGTATTTGGCTTTTTATTGCCGAATTAGCTGGTAAAGATTTAGATTTTGTCACTATTTTTAAATTTATTTTTTACTATTCACCTATAATGGTTCCGTTGGTTTTACCATTATCTATCTTATTAGCCTCCATCATGACTTTTGGTAGTTTTGCAGAAAACTATGAGTTTGCGGCTATGAAATCGGGTGGAATTTCTCTAAAAAGAGCCATGAAATTTTTAGTAATTTGTACATTTGGATTTAGTGCTGTAGCTTTTCTGTTTGCTAATAATATCATTCCAGAAGCACAATACCGATTTGTTAATTTAAGAAAAAGTATTCTTCAAACCAAACCCGCTATGGCAATTGGTGAAGGACAATTCAATAAAATCGGAGCTACAACCACCATTAAAGTAGATAAAAAATCTGGTGATAATGGAGAGTTTTTGGAAGGTATTACCATGCACATGAAAAAAGGAGAATTTGGTCCAATTTCAACTGTAATTAAAGCTAAAAAAGGAGTGTTAAAATCAGAGGAAACTACCAATTTATTGCAATTAGATTTATTAGATGGTAATTATTATGAAGACATTCAACCACAAAAAATGGAAGAACGTGCAAAATTACCATTCGCAAAAAGTAGTTTTAAAAAATACACTATTAATATTGATTTAGCCAAACTTAATGGAACATCTGATGATGGTGGTGGTGAAATTATTAATGCTTTTAACATGTTAACAATGGGTGAATTGAAATATACAATTGATTCATTAAAGTTAAATTACAATAAAGATGTTGTTTCTTACAGTGAAAATATTGATAAAACCTCACAAAGTTTAACCGATGCTTTACAAGTTGCTAGTCCAACGCCTACGCCAAAAGTAGTTCAAACTAATACTAAGTCTACCACCAATTTATTAGATTTATTTCCAACAGAAAAACAAACCGTACTGATTGACGTTGCAAAAAGTAATATTTCTAATACCATATTTTCATTAGATAATTACAATACTGATTTAGAAATGAAAAAGAAATACATCAACGATTTCTGGATTGCCTACTATGATAAAATTTTAGTAGCTTATTCTTGTTTATTGATGTTTTTTATAGGTGCACCTTTGGGCGCTATTATCAGAAAAGGTGGACTAGGTTTGCCAATTGTTTTTGCGGTTTTAATTTTTATTGTATTTAATTTTGCCAATACTTTTGGAAAAAAATTAGCCGGTCAAGATGCGATGCATCCATTTTTAGGAGTGGCTGCAGGTGCTTTAATTTTAACACCTTTTGCTATTTTATTAACGTACAGAGCCACAAATGATATGGGATTAACAATTGATTTAGATTGGTTAATTAATCCGATAAAAAATATATTCACAAAACTTACAAACAACAAACAACAAAGTTCTAACACACAAACTAATGAGCAATAAAATACAACTCAACACAATAGAAGAAGCTATTGAAGACATCCGTCAAGGTAAAATGATTATTGTAGTTGATGATGAAGATAGAGAAAATGAAGGTGATTTTTTAGCCGCTGCAGATAAAGTGACTCCAGAAATGATCAACTTTATGGCTACACATGGTAAAGGCTTAATTTGTGTTCCCTTAACAGAATCAAGATGTAAAGAATTAGAATTGCATTCGATGGTTACTAACAATACGGATAATATGGAAACTGCATTTACTGTTTCTGTAGATTTAAAAGGTAACGGTGTAACTACAGGAATTTCAGCAGCCGACAGATCTAAAACAATTGAAGCATTAGTAAATCCAGAAACAAAACCTTATGAATTAGGTCGTCCAGGACATATTTTTCCTTTAATTGCACGTCAAGGTGGTGTTTTAAGAAGAACGGGGCATACAGAAGCTGCAATTGATTTTGCACGTTTAGCAGGATTTTCTTCCGCTGGCGTAATCTGCGAAATCATGAATGATGACGGAACAATGGCTCGTTTACCAGAATTAGTAGAAGTAGCGAAAAAATTTGATTTAAAATTGGTTTCAATCGAAGATTTAGTGGCTTACAGAATGCAACACGATAGTTTAATTAAGAAAAAAGAAGATTTCGAAATAAAAACACGTTTTGGAAATTATAGGTTAAGAGCTTATCTTCAAGTAACTAATAAACAAGTTCATATTGCGCTAACGAAAGGAAGCTGGAGTAAAGGTGAAGAAATTGTGACGAGAATTAATTCTACTCAAGTTACAAATGATATTTTAGGAAGTTTAACGGATACTTTAAATAAAAAATTAGAAGATATTTTTAAGAAATTTGAAGATTACGATAAATGTGCAATCTTATTCATCAATCAAGAACTACAATCTGTTGAATTGTTAGATAGATTAGCCGAATTAAAAAGAATGCAAGAATCTGGAGATTTTACAGCACCAAAAATTAAAATCGATACCAAAGATTTCGGTATTGGAGCTCAAATTCTTCATGATATAGATATTACCAAAATTAAATTATTAACTAATTCTTGGCAAAATAAACGTGTTGGGATGATAGGTTATGGCTTAGAAATTACAGAATATTTGAATTATTAAAAAAAAAGTTTCTTTGATAAATATTGACTATCAGTTGTTTAAAAAAAACTTACAAAAAAAGTGTAATTTTTGTTTTTTTAATTAAAAAAAGCTTCTATATTTGCACTCGCAATACGGAAGTAGTGCGAGTCTTATTGGAGGAATGGCAGAGCGGTCGAATGCGGCAGTCTTGAAAACTGTTGACTGTAACAGGTCCGGGGGTTCGAATCCCTCTTCCTCCGCAAATTAAAATTAAAACCCTTGTAATCTTTACAAGGGTTTTTTGTTTTTATTACTTTTTTGTGTTTTATTTTAAACTTCCCATTCTAGGAATTCCTAATCTTTCGTAAAAGATATTGTTAAATATATTAACTTTAATAAAAAATGAACTGTGGAAAATTCTGTTATTATTATCATACTTTTAGTTTTAGTTGTTTTGTTGATTATTTATTTAGTCAAACAAAATAGAAAAGATAAGAAAAAGCTGGAAAAATTTTTAAACAATGATTTCAAGAAAAATGATGATTTAGAATCTTATTAGGATTTATGTATATGCCATAAAAGATTTTACATGTTAAAATTGAAGTTGTCCAAAAAATTTTGTTACTTTTAATGAAATTTCTTTCGCTAATAAAAAGACAAAAACTTCAACAATGTCTGTAAAAAATTTCAATATTAAAGGTCTGTCAACTGATGAAGTTGTTGCGTCAAGAAGTAAATATGGGAGCAATAAAGCTGATTATAAAAAAGAAAACATTCTTTTAAAAGCTATAGTAGATTTTCTCCAAGATCCAATGGTTGTTTTGCTTTTAGTAGCATCCGCTATTTATTTTATAAGTGGTAAAACGTCTGATGGATTTTTTTTAGCTTCAGCTATTGTACTAATTTCTTTAATTTCCTCTTATCAAAATGCTCGTAGCCGTAATGCTTTAAAAAAATTAAGTGATTTTACAAAACCCAATTGTAAAGTGATCCGAAATGGTTCTGTAGAAGAAATTAAAACAGAAGATTTAGTAATAGGTGACAGTCTAATGGTGGAAGAAGGGACTTCTATTGCTGCAGATGGAATAATAACGCATTCTAATGATTTTTCTGTTAATGAATCTATTCTTACAGGCGAGTCTTTGTCTGTTTCCAAAGATAAAACCAACGAAAACAATTTTGTTTATCAAGGTACAACTGTTTCTAGTGGGTTAGCTATTGTAACAATTACTGCAATAGGTAGTGCCACTAAATTAGGTAAAATAGGAAAAAGTCTCGAAAGTATTAAAGATGAAAAAACTCCTCTAGAAATTCAAATTGGTAATTTCGTTAAAAAGATGGCTTTTGTGGGTGCCCTTATTTTTTTAATCGTTTGGAGTATTAATTTTTATCAGTCTCGAAACATTTTAGAAAGTTTGTTAAAGGCACTAACCTTGGCAATGAGTATTTTACCTGAAGAAATTCCCATTGCATTTACCACTTTTATGGCGCTTGGTGCGTATAAAATGTTTCAAAGTGGTATAATCGTAAAACAAATGAAAACGGTGGAAACTCTTGGTAGTTCAACAGTCATTTGTATTGATAAAACGGGTACAATTACTGAAAATACAATGAGTTTAGCCAAATTATTTTCGTTAAAATCAAATAAAATATAAGATTTTAACAAAGAATTTAATGAGGAAGAAAAAACATTAATTACATCAGCGATGTGGGCAAGTGAGCCTATTCCATTTGATCCAATGGAAGTTGCATTGCATAAAGCTTATGCTAAAATTGCTGTTAAAGATGAGCGTTCTTATTACAAATTGATTCATGAATATCCTCTCTCGGGTAAACCACCTATGATGACACATATTTTTGAAAGTAAAAATAAAACGATTATTTCTGCAAAAGGTGCACCTGAAGCTTTGATAAGTGTTTCTCAACTTTCAGATGCGGAACTTAATCAAATTGAAAAGGCAATTCAAGAGTTAACAAATGAAGGTTTTCGTATTTTGGCTGTGGCCGAAGCTAAGTTTGAAGATAAAAATTTTCCAAAGACACAACAAGAATTTCAGTTTGATTTTAAAGGATTAGTCGCGTTTTATGATCCACCAAAAGCTAATATCAATTCGGTTTTAGAACATTTTTATCAGGCTGGAATTACGGTGAAAATTATTACTGGTGATAATGCAGAAACGACAACTTCTATTGCCAAACAAATTGGTTTTGTTGGTTATGAAAACAGTATTTCTGGTGATGAATTAATGAAATTATCTGATGAGGCTCTTCAAGAAAGAGTTTCAGAAACGAACTTATTCACTAGAATGTTTCCAGATGCGAAACTCAGAATTATAAATGCTTTAAAGTCTAATCAAGAAATTGTTGCCATGACTGGTGATGGCGTAAATGATGGTCCTGCATTAAAAGCCGCTCATATTGGAATTGCCATGGGTCAAAAAGGGACAGAAATTGCCAAAGAAGCAGCTTCCTTAATCTTAATTAAAGATGATTTATTGAATATGGTAGATGCCATTGCTATGGGTAGAAAAATTTATAGTAATCTTAAAAAAGCGATTCAATTTATCATTTCTATACATATTCCGATTATTCTTACTGTTTTTATTCCTTTGGTTTTGGGTTGGGTGTATCCATCAATTTTTTCACCTATTCACATTATTTTCTTAGAACTAATTATGGGACCAACTTGTTCTATCGTTTATGAAAATGAACCTATGGAAAAAAATACGATGCAACAAAAACCAAGACCTTTTACCGATACTTTTTTTAATTGGAAAGAGCTTTCCACAAGTATTATTCAAGGTGTAGTGATTACATGTGGAACTTTATTTGTTTATCAATATTGTTTATATTCCAATTGTAATGAAGCGCTTACGAGAACTATGGTTTTTATTTGCTTGATTACTTCAAATATATTTTTAACGTTGTCAAATCGTTCTTTTTATTATTCTATTCTTACTACTATTCAATATAAAAACAATTTAATTCCAATAATAATTTCAATTACTGGTTTCATCACTGCTTTATTATTATATGTGCCCTCATTATCTGCATTTTTTAGTTTTGAACCACTCAATGGATCTCAATTAGTATTTTCGGTTTCTGTTGGCTTTATGGCTGTAATTTGGTATGAAATAGTGAAAATTTGGAAACGAAATACCGCAAAACTATGACCACTCAATCTACACCACTTCTTCAAAAATTGGCACTTGTATTCTTAATTGTTTTGGGATTATACTTTGCTAAAGACTTTTTAATTCCATTGTGTATTGGTGGTGTTTTGGCCACATTATTTTTGCCTTTTTGCAATTGGATGCAACGAAAAAAAATACCTAAAGGATTAGCTGTGTTTTTATGTCTTTTTTCTTTAGTATTTATGATGGCGGCTTTGGTTTCACTTATAGGTTGGAAACTTTCTGAATTTTTAGATAATTTTACTTTAATCAAACAAAAAGCGTTAGAAATTGGAAACCATTTACAAGAGTATGTTTTTAATCATCTGAATATTACGGCAGAAGAACAATTCATCATTCTAAAAAATGAACAACCTTCCTATGCTAATATTTTTCAAATTATTTTTGGTTCAATCACATCTGTTTTTGCTAGTCTTATTTTAGTTTTAGTCTATTTTGCTTTTTTATTATATTATCGAAATCATATTAAAAACTTCTTACTTAAATTGGTAAAGCCATCGAAACAAGAAGAAATGAAACAAGTTATTTTTAGTGCCACAAACGTTTCTCAGCAATATTTATTAGGATTATCTAAAATGATTGTTCTTTTGTGGATCATGTACAGTATTGGTTTTAGTGTGATTGGTGTTGAAAATGCAATATTTTTTGCAATTCTTTGTGGTTTGCTAGAAGTTGTGCCTTATATTGGTAATATAACTGGAACCGTTTTAACTGTTTTAATTTCGGCAATTCATGGTGCTAATCCGAGTATGTTAGGTGCAATTATAGTTGTTTACGGAATTGTACAGTTCATTCAGGGTTGGCTTTTAGAACCTTTGATTCTTGGCCCGCAGGTTAAAATCAATCCACTTTTTACCATTATTGTTTTGGTTCTTGGACAACTTCTATGGGGAATTCCTGGGATAATTTTAGCGATTCCATTAACTGCTATTTTTAAAATTATTTGTGATCATATCGAATCTCTTCAACCTTACGGTTTTTTAATTGGTGAAGTTTCTGTTCCAAAGAAAAGGGATGATATTTTACAAAGTTTAAAAAGTTACCTGAAGAAATAATTGATTGCTTCATCTTTAAATATCACAACTTTTGCTTAAAGTTATATAACGGAATTGTATTTGAACAGTATGAACTTTGTAAATATAATTTTAAACAAATTTCGTTATGAAAAACAATGTTGTAAAAGCAGGATTATTTTCAATGATTCTATTAGGAATGATTTCATGTGTGGATAAAGAAAAGGAATTTGCCGATAATAGAATTAGTGAATTAGAAATTTATGTAGATTCTTTAAATAAAGTTTCTGCTGAAGAGCGTCAGGAAAATTGGAATGAAATTGCTGCTGATTATGAAGCTAAAAACGCAAATGCAAATGAAGCCTTATTAGGTTTGGAAGGAAGTGATAGAGATATTTCACAAGAAAAAGTGAATGCATCAAATGCAAAATATGATGAAATTAAAGTAACTGTTATTTCCAAAAATGAATTGGCTACTTCAGAGGATTTAACTCAGTATAAAAAAGTTAGTGCTAGACAATTATTAAGAGATCGTTTATTTGGTGCAGGTAAAATTGGTTCGGATATGAACTTTTCTTGGGTAAATAAAAATAATATTCTTTCGGTATATGATAATTATTATCAGTCATATAAAGCCAATAAAGATAATTTTACCAGAGAAGATTATGATGAAGCCAAGCTATTGTTTGAAGCTTTAGATACCAGAAAAAATAAGGTGGAGAAACAAGGATTGTCTGCCTCAGATAATATGAAAATTGCTTCTATTAAAGTGAAATTAGCTCCAATGTTCAAATTCGATAGAATGACAGCAAAAAGTAGAGAGAATTTAGAAGCTAAAGAATAAGTTTTAACAACCAAATTTAGAATATTCTAGTAAAAAATATGCCCCAATTAGTGAGTAACTTTTTGGGGCATTTTATATTTATTCGATTAGATGTTTTATATCACTTTTTTAATCACTCTCAATTTGTGAGTGTGTCTTCCATTATCTACGTTGTAAATTCCTAAATGGTCAATTCTGTCGATACGAACTTTTCCTGAAGCATGAATGATGTAATTGTTTTCCATCATAATTCCAACATGGATAATATTTCCTTCATCGTTATCGAAAAAGGCTAAATCTCCAGGTTCACTTTCTTCAATAAAACTTAGCGCTTCACCTTGAATGGCTTGTTGAGAAGCATCTCTTAAAAGTTTGTAGCCATTTAATTTATATACCATTTGGGTAAATCCTGAACAATCAATTCCAAAAGGTGTTTTTCCGCCCCATAAATACGGCGCATTTAAATAAAGAAAAGCAGTTTTAAGTAGATTGTCTTTTGGTTTTATACCGCATTCTTTTTTTCCTTCAAACTGAAAATTGGCTTTATTGATTTCGTTTATATCTAAGAAATTTAGTGAACTTCCTAAAGGAATTGGCATCAATTGATTCATATTGTAAGAAATAAAATCGATTAATTCACCATTTAAAACATTTTCCGAATTCTCTAATGTTTGATATTGATTTTCGGTTATTTCTTGAAATTGTTTGTTGTCAACCCAGCCTTCGTAAGTATCGAAAGCAGTTTGAATTTTGGTCCATTTAGGAGTAGTTTCAATTATTTTAAAAGCATCACCAAATAATAGTTGGGAAACCATTTCGCTTTTATCGCTGGCTTCACTTCTTATCGGTACGATTCCTAAATTACAAATTCCAAACATGTGTAGAAAATAGAAAATAGAAAATAGAAGTTAGAAAGACTTATTTTTCTAACTTCTATTTCTAA
>Ga0156297_1172_pt1 | contig 16032 bp, 15 predicted proteins | sample RifCSPlowO2_12_FD_107945 | JGI IMG/M metagenome (GOLD analysis project Ga0156297, IMG submission 107945) | Flavobacteria bacterium RIFCSPLOWO2_12_FULL_31_7
ATGATAAAATCATCACATTGGCTGGCTATGATTAATTGTTCAATTGGGGAATGCTGATCTAAAAAATAAACATTCGGCAATTGTTTAAATAATGACTTACAGTAATTTATGTCATCACTTGTAAAAATCAAATTCCTATCTTTATAATCTGGGAATTCATAAACTAAAGCCTTTAAATAGTAATCATAACCCAATTGAAAATAGAAGGGATGAAAAACAAAATCGCCTCTTCTAACAGATATAACTATATTTTGCTTTTCAAAAAGATGCTTGTTTTTTTCTAAGGTATTTCTTTTTAATTCTTCTTTAAATTTTAGAGCTGTATTTAGTATGGATTTATCAAAATATTTTTCAGATTGGAACCAACCGTCTAAATCGAAATTACCATTACTAATATCCCATTCATGAAATTCAAATTTTCTCTCTTTTATTTCTTGAAAACTCTCATCTGCATAACCTATAGGGTATTCAAAATCAAACGAATCTGCATACTTCCATTTTGGAATACAATATTTCTGATTGTGTTTTTCCGATAAACTAATTAAGGAAGCAACTTGAAAAAGTTGATTTCCTAAATTCCCTCTATAACCTAATCTAGAATATGTAAGCATAAATTTAATTGATTTCGGACCAAGTTAATTGTTCGTCATTATCAATATCTCTTGTAGCTGCTTTCCCTAAAATAGCATCAAAATGTTCCGCTAATATTTCACCTGTCCCAGGTCGTTTTACCCAAATATTATCTTTAGTAAACACTTCGCCTTTTTGAATAGGTTTTATGGTGCAAACAGTTGCAAAAGCAAAATCAATAGTGACTTGTTCTTCATCGGCAGGTTTTTTGGTTCCACCACGCATTAGAGCCATTTCTGCCGAATTTACAATTAATTCCTCACAAGCTTTCTCATCCATACTACAAACAATATCCGGACCAGTGCGTTGCATGTGATCGGTAAAATGTCTTTCTAAAATACTTGCACCTAAAGCTACCGCACCTAAACAGGCGTTATTGTTTAAAGTATGGTCTGAAAGTCCAAAAACTTTGTCGGGAAACGCTTGATGCATTTCCATCATCGCACCGAAACGAACCAAATGAATTGGGGTTGGATATAGATTTGTAGTGTGCAATAATGCCACAGGAATATTATGTTTATCGAAAATAGCCACTGCTTTTTCAATACTTTCGATTGTATTCATTCCAGTACTTAAAATCACAGGTTTTCCGAAAGAAGCAATATGTTCTAATAACGGATAATTATTGCATTCTCCTGAACCAATTTTATAAGCTGGAATATCAAATTTTTTCAATCTTTCTGCGGCAGCGCGAGAAAATGGCGTAGAAATAAAAATCATGCCTTTGCTTTCCACATAATTTTTTAACTCTAATTCTTCTGCTTCATTTAATGCACAACGCTCCATAATTTCATAAATGGAAACATTGGCATTTCCGGGAATAACTTTTTTGGCTGCACCACTCATTTCATCTGCTACAATATGTGTTTGATGTTTTACCACTTCTACACCAGTTCGATGAGCCGCATCGACCATTTCTTTAGCTACTTGAAGGGAACCTTCATGATTGATACCAATTTCGGCAATAACTAAAGGTGGAAAATCAGCTCCAATTTTTCTTCCTGCAATTTCTATATATGGATTCATAAGGTCTATTATATTTTTTTATTAATGTATTTTTGGTATAAATATTCTGCATAATCAAAATCTTCTTGTGTGTCAATATCAACATTTGCAAAGATATGATTCACTTCTAATGGTAAGGCATTTTCGGAAATAATTATATCCTTTTTGATAAGATGGGCTTTAGAAATATACAACAAGCCATTTTCAAAAAACAAAGGTGCTAAATCTTGACTTCTTTGTCCGATGGTATAATTAAAAGGTTCAAATTTATGATTAACAATCTTACCTAATTTATGATGATTTCTAGAAACCGTGAATAAACTATCTAAATTAGAATTTAAATAAATTTGAAAAGCTTCTTCTAATAGATTTTCTGGTCGTAATGGATTGGTGGGTTGCAATAAAATTACATTTTCAATTTCTTCTGTTAGTGATTCTAAAACATGCTTTAATGCAGAAACTGTGGGTTCAAAATCTCCTGAAATTTCTGCAGGTCTATCAATCACTTTAGCGCCATATTGTAGGGCTACTTTTTTAATGGCTGCATCGTCAGTGGTAACATAAATGGCATCAATAAATGAAAAATTTTGCGCATATTTTATACTATGAACAAGCATAGGAATTCCTCCCAGAAGTTTAATATTTTTTCCTGGTAATCGTTTTGAATTTCCTCTAGCAGGAATAATTGCTATCGTTTTATTTTTCATTTGGATTCCAATAAATTTTAGCCTTTGATAAATTAGTATATGCTTTAAATTGTTGATTTGTTAAACGATTACTATATTTTATAAAATTAGGAATATTTACAACAACATCAAAAAGTGCTTGAAACATGGCTAAAGTTGCTCTTAAATTTCCTTTAAAAGTATGGTTCTTTATTTGTTGCGAAATTGTGTAGGCCATTTTTTTAGGAATGATTGAAAAAGGGTAAAAGATGAAATAATTATACCAAGCCGCACGCAAAGAACGTCTTCTACGAACTTGGTAATCTTTATCATTTTTTCGAGCAGAAACATCAACGCGATGATGCACTAAAATTTCTGGCACATAATGAATTTCGATACCTTTCTTTAACAATTGCAAACTGGCAAAATCCTCTTCACCATAAAAAAAGTACCATTCTGGATAATTCGGAATCGCTCTCCACGCTTGTATATTCCAAACATGACCGCAACCAATAAATCCACTTACTCGTTCAACAATTTGATTTGTATTTGTTGAAATTGGATTTTCTTTTCCCCAAAAAACTCGACAAGCTATAACACCACACTTTTCGTTATGAGCAAAATGATTTTCAATAATTTCAAGGCTGTTTTCGGTCATAAAATTAGAATCGTCATCTAATGAAATCGCAAAACTGCCTTTACAATTATTTAATAAATAGTTTCGATTATGAATCAAACCTTTACTTATTGTGTTGGTAAAGAGTTGAATATTTGGGTAATTTTCTTTTAAAAAAGCAACGGTAGCATCTGTAGAAGCATCATCATAAATCATACATTCCACATCTTCTCTTTCTAACAAATGAGCAATTTTTTGAAGCGTAACTTTTAAATCTTCAAGTCGGTTTTTAGTGGTTATTAAAATACTAAACGTACAATTCATATTTTAATATTTATTTCTCATTTCAGTTGGCAATTGAAATCTTTTATAGAATATTTTTTTAAAGAATCGTTTTGAAAAACACAAACGTGTAAACAATTTATTTTTTATAAAATATTCAACTTTAGACACTTGCTTAACCTTTCTGCTTTCTGCGTACAAGTCAAAATTGAACGCATCATTTTTCTCAATAGTAGCTTCATCCATCCAATTTTCAAAAGAATTACCCATGTGAAAAGCAAAATTATGAGTCGTTGTTAAACGCCACAAACCTTTATTTAAAGCTACTTTATCTAAAAAGGCTTCCGAATCGCCACCCATTTTATATCCAAAAAAAGTAGGCATTTCTTTAAATAATTCTTTATGATAAGTTGCTACGAAATGTCCGGAACCAATTAAGGCATTACCATTAGAATTTTCAATAGAAAGCGTATATTTTAAATAATCTGTATTAAAATTTTTTCCCCAACCCACACTTTGATAAAACATTTCCAATTCTGTTGGCTGAGCTACTTCTGTAAATTTAATTTTATTAGAAAAATAATTTTCAAACAAAAGATTTCCACAATTGGTTTCGTACGTTTTAAATTGCGGTGTAATACCCACTACACCAGCTTTTTCAAAAGCATTAAAAACTTCCATAGTTGCTTCTTGCCAATTGGAACAAAACAAAACATCCGAATCGGCAATGGTTACATAAGGAATATTATTGCCCGAAATTCCTTTTAAGATAGCATTTAGTTTGCCAATGTTTTCGGTATGAATTACTTCGTGAATGGCATTTTTCTGAAATAAATCGTCCAAATAATTTCTAATTTCTGTACAACTTCCGTTATTGATAATTGTGACAAACGTTTTATCATGAACAGTTGCTAAGATAGAATTCACACACAATTGCAGAATTTTGAAACTATCTTTAAAGTAACCTTCAAAATTTGGAATATACACAGGAATAACAATCTGATGCAAATAGTTTGCATGACTGGTTTCCTTATCTTTATGTGGATTATTCCCTACTCGCATTCTATAGATTATTATCTAAAAACAATAAATTACCTAAATTACCATTCATGACAGTTTTCCCAACCAATCTGTAATTTACAGATTCTAAATAAGTTGTAATTTCAGAAACAATATCTTCTTTTATTGAAATATCTGTTTCTGTGACAACAACTTTTGGTCTATATTTTTCCCAATCATTAGATTGTAAAACCTGCAAATCAAATCCTTCAACATCTACATCAAAAAAATCTAATCTATCATTAACAGAAATATTTTTATCTAAAATTTCTTTTAAACTGAAAGTAGGAATTGTTATTGTCTTTTTTATGTCTTTTTCTAAATTATGCTTTTTTAAAAAATCTAAATTTAAAGTATTCATGGAGCTATTATTATCGCTCAACATATAATACTTTAAATCCGCTTCCATATCGCCAACAGCACAATTAACAAATACATCATTTGGTCTAAATTTTTTGTATAATTTTTGCAATTCAGGATTTGGATCTATACAAATACCTTTCCAATTTCTTAAAGAGAAAAAAAAACTATTTGATGATTTTACTGGGTGCCAACAACCAATATCCACATAGGTTCCTGGAGTAGATTGATTAATCAACTTCATTAATTGAAGGTCATCTCCAGACTTAGAAAAGCTAATATTATATCTTTGATATATTTTTCTTTTAATTGCGTATTTAATACTTTCTAACATAATAGTATTTTACTTTTAGTGATAACTTTTAAATCTGTAATTATCTTAGTTTAAGATATTATCTAAAGCGCTCTTAAAACTTGCGTCAGAAAAGATTTCTTTGGCTTCAGAATTATGTAATTCTTCTGAAGTTAACACTTCATATAGTTTTGACTTGGTATCTGCTAAATCATTCATATCACATAAATACGGATAATTTGGCAAATATCTTCTCAATTCACTTCTTTCTGGTGATGAGATGAAAACTTTTTTATCTAATGCAAATAAAAACGGTACTTTTCCACCCAAAATATTACAATAATGTGGTCCGTTTTCTAAAATAATATTGATATCGCTTTCATAAATTTGCTCATTAGATGAATTGGAGAAATTCAGGGTATCTAAAACCAAGATATTGTCACAATCTTTCACCACTTCTTTTAATTTATTGACACCATCGCCTTTTACACGTAGCACAAATTCGACATCACTTTTTATCCAATCATGTTCATTAACTAGTTGTTTAAATGCTTCCACTAAAATGAAAACATTTCTTCCAAACATTAATGCTCCGTGATAAGAAATTTGAATTTTTCGCTCTTTTTTTCTCACATTAAAATTGTCTGATAAATCAAAACCATCAAATGTAAATTTATGTGGTAAAGTATAAAAATATTTATCTGAAGCGTATAAATATTGTAAATCTTTAGCCATATAATAAGCAGAAGCACAACAAGCTTTTGCATCATTTACAATTTGAATCATTTTCTGTAAGCGTTGCAATTCGTCTTTATTAATTTTCGTACTCAAGCCTTTATACCAAGCATAGGGATAGGGATCGTGAAAATTAACAACCGTATGTTTAAGGATGGGTAAATTATGCATGGCTAATAAAGTTTCGTGTTCTAAACCTGCACTTCTAACCATAATGTGATCATACAACGTATAATCTATTTTTTTTATTTCATTTGCAAACAGCTTGTGCAAATAATTTTCTGCGTATAAAATATTAAATAAGCGTCTGCTAACTCTATTCACCCATTTTACATGGAAAGGAATAGTTGTATCAATTACCTTTTTTAAGATGGAATTTACAGGTAAAATTTCTAAATTATCATCTTGATTATGAGCACACAAATACAACACATCGATAATTGCTTCGGGATATACTTTTCGAAGTTTGGACAAAAAGGAACGTTCAATAATACCTTGACTTGTTCCAGTTACTCGTAAATCTTGAGTGATAATTAGTATCCTCATAAAACGCTTTTAATGGCTTTAAAAAATAAAGAAACAAAATGTGAAAATTTCCCATTTGTTATGTACAAATGTAGCGTTTTAATCCAAAATTTCACATTCTTCTTGTTATCTAAAATGGTTTTCTCCAATTTAAAATATAAAACATCTAAAAACGAAGTGGCTATTACGTTTTTATAATTTCTAATCAAATAAAAATAAAAGGCAAAAGTAGCTTCATTCTTTTTAACCAAATTGTCTTTTTTGCTAGTGATATTAATGCCACTATTTCTAAAAAAAACAATACTTTCATTGATAGAAATGATTGGCTTTTTAATACCTAATTCAATAACTAAAAGCATATCGCTATACCAAGCTAAGGGCAAATCTTTAATTCCAAATTTGAATAGTTCTGCTTTACTAAAAATGTATTCTGAAAGTGAACTTCTGGTTTCTCCTTTTAATTTTCTTTCTAAAAACTCGAAACCATTTTCTTGTTTTGGATGTGTAAAAACAGACGAAGTTTGATTGCTTTTTTCATCAATTACTTGTGTGGCAAATCTAAAAACATTTGTATTCGAATTGGCTTCTACATCTGAATAAAAAGTTGCAACTACATTTTCAGACAATATATCATCATCACCAAGAATCATTATCCAATTTTCATCTTGAACCAAATCTAAACATCGATTCCATTGTTCTACTAATGATTTCGAACCTAAATTATCAGTAAATTTTTTATAAACAATATTTAGTTTATTCTGATAAGTTACAAGTAATTCTTCAGGATCATTTGGGCTCGCATCGTTACCTATATAAACCGTAAAATTTTTATTAGTTTGATTGGCTAAAGAATCGAGATTTTCCTTAAAAAAGTCGAATTTATAATATGGAATAACAATCGCTAAATTACTTGGCATCTTTAAAATATTTGGCAGTTACAAACTTGATTACTCCTAATAATTTAAATTTCACAGCTATTTTTTTTAGAAAGAAAGCTGCGCGATAGGTTTTACTTTCTTTAATTGCATTTAATTTATAAATACTATCATATGATTTATTATAATATCTTTTTACTTGATGTAATAACAATAATTTATAGTCTTCTAAATCAATATAATTTTCAAAAATTTGCAATGCCTTAAAATGATCTTCTTTTAATGAAACCGTTTGAGTTCTGCTAGTATTATGTTTTCGGTAGTAACTTAAAACCTCATCTAAAATGAACACTTTTGGTTTTTTTTGAAATAGTCGTAACCATACCAACCAGTCTTCTTGGGCAGTAAGTTCACAATTAAATTCAATTCCTTCTAATAATGTTTTTTTTATAATGGCACTATGAATCGGAATTGTTATTTTTTCTCCCCAATACAACAAAATTCCATTAAAATTCAATAATTCCGTATCGAGTTTGATATCAAACAGCACATTTTCAATCGTATCTTGAAAATAATTAGTGGTATTAAAAACGATACTTAAATCGGTATTTTGTTCGAAATTTGAAATCGCCATTTGTAATTTTTCTGTATGAATTATATCATCTCCATCTAAAAACAAAATAAAATCACCTTTAACTTGTTTCAAAGCCAAATTTCTGGCATGACTCACACCTTTATTTTCAGAATTGATAAAAGAAAAACGATTATCTTTAGCCAAATATTGGTTTATCACCGATACAGAATTATCCGCACTTCCGTCGTTTACCAAAATACATTCCCAATTAGAACAACTTTGATTCAACACAGAATTTAACGTTTCTGCTAAGTATTTTTCCTGATTATATACCGGAATAATTATGGAAATTACATTCTTCATATTCTTTCGATATTATAAATTAGAATAAATGTGAGACCATTTTTCATTGATTACCTTTTGACTAAAATTTGCTTCAACAAAACTAAAACAATTATTACTCATTTCTTGAATAACATTTCTATTTTCGTTTAAAAACAGTAGCTTTTCCACTACTTTTTCAATTTCAAATTCATCAAAAATAAATCCTGTTTTACCAGCATCAATCGTGTATTTTACACCACCCGAATCATAAGCAATAACTGGCAATCCACAAGCTTGTGCTTCTAATGTGGCCAAACCTTGGGTTTCTCTTCTTCCATCAGGTAAAGGTACAGCAGCAAAAACATACAAATCAGATTGCAAATACATTTCTTTGATTTCCGCTTGTGTTTTTTTTCCGACCAATTTTACTGTTTCAGATAAATTATATTTTTCTATTAATGCCTCTAAATTCTTTCTTTCTGAACCTTCACCTATAATATCTAACTGAATAGTTATGCCTTTTTTTATAACTTCATGTACAATTTCTATAAGGTATTTATGTCCTTTTACAGGATCTAACCGGCCAACATTGATTAATTTTAAAATAGCATCCCTATTCTGAACTTTATGCATAGGTGTAAAATAAGTGGTATCTACTCCAACAGGAACAAGTTGCAATTTCTCCAAAGGACAACCTAACTGCACAACTTTATCTGCTAAATATTTTGTGTTTGCAGTAATTAAGTTCGCGCTATCGAACAACAAATCATAGTAGCCGTTGTTTGGAATAAAACCATGCATAGGAAAAAAAGCGTCATGACCGTGAAAAGTAGTAATCACTTTAGCTTTAAAATTGCACTTTGCTTTTAAAACATCAATTGGAAATTTATTATTCCCATATTGAATATGAAAAATGGTATGGAGATTATTAAATTGTTGATAGAAATTCCAATGAAAAATCCAACTATAGCTTTTTTCTTTTTGGAATTTATAGAAATTTAGAATGCTTTTTAAATGGCTAATATTCGAAATAAAAAGTAGAAAAATTTTGAAAAATCGAATGAATTTATTTTTAGGAATCTTAATATCTTCAACAACAAGTAAATCTTTTATTTTATATTTTAAAAGGATATCTTCATGTAAACTCTGCTTGAAATCAAGAACGCTATTAACTAAAATCACAACCTTATAATTTAACTGAATGGCAGTAATAATTTGAGCAATAATGAACGTTTCAGACACATGAGGAAACTCACTAATCTTAAAGACAATCTTCTTTTTATTTTTGATATTTTGTTGCATCTCCAATTTTTGATTTAGGCAATAAAATGTCCAAATTTTATTTTTTTAATTAGGAAAACTATAAAAAAACTGGATAAAAAACAAACTAATGAAAATAGTAAAACATCTATTATAGGATGTATTGTAAAGGTAAAGAAACCCAGTAATATTAATATGTTAATTACAAATGGATGAATTAAATATATCCCAAAACTACAATCGTTTAATTTAGACAGTACAGGTTTTATTTTCTCGTTTACCTTTTCGACGGTATTGAAAAGTAAGAAAACACCAACGGATACCAGCAAAGTATGAATACTCAAATATTCATAAAAGTAATCATAAAATTTATTCGTTTTATAAGTAAAATAATACGTCCCGAAAATTGTAATCACAAGTCCGATTAAAATTAACAAATAGGAAATCGAATTAGGCCATTTTACATATTGTTTTAAATAATAGCCCAAAATAAAATAACCTAAAAAGCCAGAAAAATAAGTAAAATTAATTTTTGGAAAATAAATTGCTACACCTGGAATGGTTAGAAAAAGGGTAAGTAACCAAATAATTAAATAGTATTTGATATCATTTTTTTTTGAAATTTGAATCCATTTTTGAATAATTGGCGCGATTAAATACACACCTATTAAGGCAAAAACAAACCACAAATGGTATTCACTTCCATAAAAAATATCTTTAACTATTTTTGAAAGATTGAAGGTTTCGTGATTAAAAAAATATCGATTAACGATACTATAAAATAGTGACCAAAACAAAAAGGGTGGAATTATTTTGCCTAATCTATTTTTTAGAAAATCTTTAATTTCGAAGGTTCTTCCTAGCAACAAGGCACCACTAATCATAAAAAAAACGGGGACAGCATATCTACTAATGCTATCAAAAAAGTTAGCAACATGCCATTCAAAACTTGAAATTTCACCAAATTTAACCACTTCTGGAGCAGAAACATGAATAATAACTACGGATAAAGTCGCAATTATTCTTAAAATTAAAATCCCAAAATTGATTGTAGTAGTTTTACTTTTTTCCATGAAAAGGGTATTAAATACGTATTTGGATTAAAATTTTGATTTTTCTTTAATTTTCAGCTTCAAAACATACACTTTATCTGAAAAACTTAATTTATTGAAAGCTTGAATTCTCCATTGTTTATCAATTTTGCAAAAATTGGAATGGAAAAAAATTCTATAGATTAAATCTCTTCTTAATCCAGTCAAAACGTTTTCAAATTCTGGTGCGGCATAAACTTTTGTAGTTTGATTTAAGGCAGAAATTTCCTTTAACCATTTTAAAAATAAGCTGAATTCTGCAACAGTAAAATAAGTTCCAAGATAAAGCATTTTTTTTACAAAAGCATCTGAAAACAAGATTACGTCATAGCCTATTTTTTTAAAAAGTGACAAACGAATATCTATACTTCTTTGTTGCTGAACATCATTATGAATAGTTGAAACCTGATTTTCATGAACCCGGTAGAATAATAAAATTTCATCTAAATTTGCTACTTCTCCTTCAAAAATTAAACGTGACCATAATTCATAATCTTCAACATTTTTAAAATCATCGTTATAATTATGTTGTTCAAATATGGCTTTTTTTCCCATTACAGTGGGATGTCCAAAAACAGAATGTACACAAAGTTGCGCAGCTATTTTTTTGTGACTTAAAGGATGTCGTATTACTTTTTCAATTGCACCAAATGTTTGATATGCGGTTCCACATAATATTATATTAGGATTATTATCTAAAAAAGCTACTTGTTTGGCAAAACGTTCTGGCAAACAAATATCGTCTCCATCCATTCTGGCAATATATTCTCCTTTTGCAATTGAAATTCCTAAGTTTAAACTATTAATAAGTCCCGAATTAACTTGTTTCTCTATTAAACGAATTCTAGTATCTGAAAATTCTTTAATAACAGAAACGGTTTGGTCTGTAGAACAATCATCAATAACAATCAGCTCAAAATCAGCAAAAGTTTGATTTAAAACACTATCGATAGTTTCTTTGATATATAATTCACAATTATATACAGGCAGCAAAACTGATATTTTAGGGTGTATTTGCAAAGTGTTTTTGTGTGATCAATTTATTTTAATTACTAATTTTATCCTTATTAAATAGATTTTTCTAGAATATTACATATCATTTCCATTTAAATTAGGTTGAAAGTTTAAAAACTTATATCTGAAACCTATCTAATCTATCCTTTTTGAAAACATCATTTAAATAGAAAAAAACTACAATGATAAATTCGTGAAGGTGAAATTACATTTTTATTTTTTCTTCCAAGTTGGATTTAAAAAAAACATCCCTACAGAACGTGGTAATTTTCTACTGGTATAATTTCCGCCATCAATAATTTCAAAGTACAGTGCATTGTTAATTTCGTCAAAAATTTCATGTCCTGTTGTATTTGAACTCACTATATTAAGGCTATAAGTACCTGGATATAATCTTACATCTTTTAAAATTAACTCATAATCTTCTTCCTCATTATCATGATTTAATTCAAAGCCAGAATCTCTTGGCATAATATGAAAAATCGGCATTTCTTCTGAACTTAAAACCTGAATACTCATTTCACTTTTTAGTTCTTTGGAGAAATTTTTGATTTTGATTTTGATTTTAATGTCATCGCCAATGGAAAAATCCTGAGTTAACTTATCATGTTGATTAGAAATCTCAATAGATTGAAATTGCATTTTTCCGTTTCCATTTCTTTTAGTAGAAGCATCGAAAACTACTTTATAATCTGAGGATTTACCAATATCAGAATAAATCGTCAAGGCATCATCTACACCACCATCAAACTTTAAAGTTCCATTTTCTAAAACAATACCACGAGTACACAAACTCTTAACCGCAGCCATATTATGACTCACAAATAAAACCGTTCGACCTTCGCCTTTGCTTACATCGTTCATTTTGCCCAAGCATTTCTTTTGAAAATCGGCATCACCCACGGCTAAAACTTCATCTACAATTAAAATTTCAGATTCTAAATGAGCGGCAACTGCAAACGCCAATCGCACATACATTCCTGAAGAATAACGTTTTACTGGAGTATCAATGTAACGCTCTACTCCAGAAAAAGCAATGATTTCATCTAATTTTCTAGCAATTTCATGCTTACGCATACCTAAAATGGCACCGTTTAAAAAGATATTTTCTCTTCCTGTTAGTTCTGGGTGAAATCCTGTACCCACTTCTAACAACGAAGCAATTCTTCCTTTTGTATATATTTTACCTGTAGTAGGTTGAGTAACTTGACTTAATATTTTTAATAAAGTCGATTTTCCAGCACCATTTCTTCCAATTATTCCAACGGAGTCACCTTGATTGATTTCAAAATTGATATTTTGTAAAGACCAAACATAGTCGCTCGTTCCTTTACTAGAACGGTCGTTAGTTTCCCCAATTTTTAAAAACGGATCTTCCGCACCACGCATTTTATACCACCAACGCTTCATATCATCTTTGATAGTACCTGTTCCCACAAGTCCTAAACGATATTGCTTGGATATATCTTCCGCTTTTATAACTACTTTACTCATTTATTATTCAACATTCGTTAATCAAAATTCAAAATTTGATACTTTTTAAAAAAACTCACAAAAAAATTAGTATACTCAACAACTGAACTCATAAAAGTCCAACCCCTCATCTCCCTATCTCCTAGTCTCCCTATCTCCCAACTCCCTACTTTTTACTTTTTACTTTTTACTTTTTACTTTTTACTTTTTACTTTTTACTTTTTACTTGGCTCTTTCTTTAAACCGTATCCATAAAAGTCTTCTGAGTTTTATTAAAAACCAAAATCCCTAACAGCAATATTACGATTGAAAAAACAGAAGGATATAAAAGTGAATTCGAATCAAAAGTACCAATTCCGATATAAGCATAGCGCATATATTCGAATAAACCGACTAAAGGATTCCAATCCAAAACCCATTTAAAATTTTCAGGAACAGAAGAACTTGGATAAATCACAGGAGTAGCATACATGAACAATTGTATTCCAAAACCGATAAGTTGATTTAAATCTTTATATTTTGTAGTCATTGATGACAGAATAAGTCCAATTCCCATAGATATAATTGCCATTAATAGAATAATAAAAGGCGTTAACAACATCCAACTATTTGGAGTAATTTGGTGGTTGAAAGTAAAATAAACAACAAAACAAATGAACAATAAAAATTGCGCCCCAAATTTCATTAAATTGGAAATCACAATTGTCAAAGGCATAATTAATCTTGGAAAATAAACTTTACCGAAAATTCCAGCATTGGCATTAAACACACCAGAAACAGTGGTCAAACAATTGGCAAAATAATTCCATAAAGTAATACCCGCCATATAAAAGATAATTTTGGGAGCACCATCAGTAGACAACTGAGCAACATTTCCAAAAATTACCGTAAATGTAATAGTCGTTAACAGTGGTTGAATAAAAAACCATAACGGACCTAAAATAGTTTGTTTATAAACCGTAACGAAGTCTCTTTTTACAAACAAAACCAATAAATCTCTATAATGCCATAATTCCTTAAAATTAACATCAAAAAGAGAGTGTTCAGAGGCAATTACGGTATCCCATTCGGAAGTATTTGTATGCTTTTTTTTCATTTATTTCTATTTAATTCCTAAAATGCAAAACCTTATTTAAAATCATTTTGCAACGTAAAAGTGTGGTATTGTAAGTCAATTCACCATAAAATCAAACACTTAAACCGATTTCCAAAATTAGACTATTTTAAAGAAGTACCAAATAAAATCTGTATTCAATAGTAATTGAAGTAAAAAACAAGAGTTTAAAAAAGCAACTAATTTATAATCTAATCCAATTTTCAGGAATCACATCACTGGTATTTACTTTATCATCATTGAACCATAATTTTGGGGCAATAACTATTTTATTAGGATTAGGATTCAACCAAGCGCCCCACCAACTAAAACTACTATTAGCCATAATATTATGTTGACAAGAAGACATTAATTTAATATCTTCAAAATTGGTAGATGCATCATTGAAATCAACGTAATGCGTTTCAAAATTAGTGGTAAAATTTTCTTTCACCCAAGGAATATCATCAGAAAACAAGAAATACACAGGATTGGCTACCTTACTTTCAATAATTTTCATAGCTTCTTTATAATATTCCGTTTTATCGGTTTCATGCATGGCATTTCCTACATAATCCCCTCTTCTAAAATGAATAGAAACAGCATTTACAGATTGCATGTACGCAACCATATCAGTAGTTTGCTGTTTTAGTGGAGAAATAATCTGAAAATCGTTTCGAATTTCTTTTTCGTATTTGATAAAATATTTCTGCGTTTGATAATATCCTTCTAAAAACAAAAAATCAGATTTTGTATCAATTAAATTGGGGTTATAATTGAATTGATGATGATCTTCGTTATAAAAAACAACTTTATTGAAAAATTTTTTCAGTTTCATTTTCCATTTTGATTCTGGTGTATAAAACTCTGGAGTAATATTAAAATGATGTAAACCGTAATTATGCAGTTTGTACCATTCAAAAATTGAAATATCTAATTTAAATGGGCGTTTTGTTTCCAAAGAAAATGCTTTTGCAATCGCATATTGAAACAATTGATTCCCTAACCCTCCTTTTATTTTTATTATAATCATTGGAAATTTAACTTTAATTCGGCCAAAAATAAACTTTTTAAAGTCACCAACAAAATGAAAGACAAGAACATTAAAAAATTTGTGTTTTCAAGGCATCCCATACAATAAAACCCTCCCATCTCCCAATCTCCCAATCTCCTCATCTCCCAATCTCCCAAATGCCGATCAAAAACTATTATAAATCAAAAAACAAAACTATCTTTGCAAAAAAATAGTCATGTTTTCCTTTCTAAAATCAAAGCCAGCATTAACTTCTTTAATTCCTAATACTTATGTGGACATCCATTCCCATGTGTTACCGGGCATTGATGATGGTGCGAAAAACCTTAAAGACAGTCAATTCTTATTAGAATCGATGATAGGTTTTGGTTTTAAAAAATGTATCACTTCGCCGCATACGATGGCAAATGTGTACAACAACACCATAGAAACTATTAACAGTGCCAAAAAAACAGTAGAAAGTGAATTAACAGATTTGGCTCAAAAACTAGATTTAAAAGCAGCATCAGAATATTATATTGATGAAAATTTTATAGAAAATTTCAAATCGAACCCATTATTGACTTTGAAAGACAATTATGTATTAGTGGAAATGTCGTTTTTAAATGCGCCAATACAATTGCACGAGTATTTATTTGAATTACAATTAGCAGGTTACCAACCCGTTTTGGCGCATCCAGAGCGTTATTCGTATTACCATTCCAACTTCAAAGATTTTGAAAAGTTGAAAAAAATGGGGTTAAAATTTCAAATAAATTTATTATCGAATGTAGGCTATTACGGTTTAGACGTGGCATCAGCTGCAGACAAACTTTTAAAAGCTGGATTTATTGATTTCGTAGGTTCAGACATTCATCACAAACAACATATAGATTCTTTCAGTAGAAAACTAGTAATAAAAGAAATCAAAGCTTTAGAAACAGCCATAGAAAAGAATCAGTTTTTTTTGTAGATATATTAAAAAAACGAAACTCTTTTCCAATTGTCGGCGACTCCACTCAGGGTAACAATTGTACTAAATCAAATTAAAACACCACTTCATCACAAATCACCCAAAACTCACAACCCAAAACTCACAACCCAAAACTCAAAACTCACAACCCACAACCCACAACCCACAACCCAC
>Ga0156297_1026_pt1 | contig 15783 bp, 18 predicted proteins | sample RifCSPlowO2_12_FD_107945 | JGI IMG/M metagenome (GOLD analysis project Ga0156297, IMG submission 107945) | Flavobacteria bacterium RIFCSPLOWO2_12_FULL_31_7
CCCATCAACACACCGTTTGTCACCCTGAAAGAGTCTCAAACAAGCAAAATCCACAAACAAAATCAATCCTTTCAAATCCTCAAATCTGCGTGCCCATCAACACACCGTTTGTCACCCTGAAAGGGTCTCAAACAAGCAAAATCCACAAACAAAATCAATCCTTTCAAATCCTTCAAATCTGCGTGCCCATCAATACCTTGGTTGAAGTCTCCCGACTTTAACCAGCTCCTATCTTCTAACTTCCAACATTTTTTCGTAAATTTATATCCTTCTAAAATTCCATCATCATGAAAAAATTACAATACAAAATAAGTATCAATGCGTCTGCCAACAAAGTTTATGATTGCATGCTTGGCATCAGTCAAAAAGCTACTTACGAACAATGGACATCACTATTTAACCCAACCTGTACTTATGAAGGAAGTTGGGACAAAGGAAGCAAAATGCTATTTCTTGGCGTGGATGAAAATGGTGAAAAAGGCGGCATGGTTTCTACAATACTTGAAAACAAACCCAATCATTTTGTGACAATTCAACATAAAGGACTTGTTCAAGGTAATACAGAAATTACAGAAGGACCAGAAGTAGAAAAATGGGCTAACGGAATAGAAAATTACACATTCGAAGAAATTAACGGAACCACAACCCTTACGGTCGACTTAGATACCGACGAAGATTTCATAGAATATATGAACGAAACCTACCCAAAAGCATTAGACAAATTGAAAGAAATTTGTGAAAAATAAAATCGGAACCTCTAAGTAATTTTTCAAGCTCCTAGCTTTTTTTTGTAATTTTATATCCTTTAAAATAAACTATCATGGAAAACAATAGCGTTTCGTTACACCGAGTAGTAACAGCCTCACCCGAAAAAGTATATCGCGCCTTTACCAATGCCAACGCCATGGCCTCATGGATTCCACCTTATGGTTTCTTATGCGAAGTACATCATTTAGAGGTAAAAATTGGTGGGCAATTCAAAATGACTTTCATTAACTTTTCTACAGGAAACGGTCATTCCTTCGGTGGCGAATATTTAGACATCAAACCCAACGAATTTTTAAAATATACTGACGTATTTGATGACCCCAACCTACCCGGACAAATGACAACTTCTGTTTGGTTGAAAAAAGTATCTTGTGGAACAGAAATAAAAATTCTACAAGAAAATATTCCAGCCATGATTCCTACAGAAATGTGCTACTTAGGTTGGCAAGAATCATTAGAAAAATTAAAAAAATTAGTCGAACCAGAAATCCCTGACGGACAATAAATAATTCGATAGTGCGGATTCTTTTCCCAATAGCGCAGATTTGCAATCCGTGCCAACTAATTCGAAAAATTCGAAAATTCGCGGCTAACTTTAACTATACAAGATAACTTCACCCCACTTACATAAGAAAACAATTTTCCTAATGAAGAAAATTCTCATCCGCACGAAGAAAACTCTTAAGCGTACGTAGAAAACTTCTATACGCACGAAGAAAACTCTCATCCGCACGAAGAAAACTCTTAACCGTACGTAGAAAACTTCTATACGCACGAAGAAAACTCTTAACCGCACGGAGAAAACTTCTATACGCACGAAGAAAACTCTTATCCATACGAACGAAGAAAACTCCTTACAACAAATAGTTTTAAAAATTAATCTATAAATTTGTTCCAATCCACATTAACATTCAACCACAATGGACAAAACCCGAATATACAAACTGCTCTTTTCAAGCGTTTACCCCTTATACATTCAAAAAGTAGAGAAAAAAGGTCGTACTAAAGAAGAATTAGATATCGTTATTTTCTGGCTAACTGGCTATAATGAAATAACTTTACAACAACAAATTGATTTGAAAAATGACTTCGAAACCTTTTTCGCGCAAGCCCCACAACTAAATCCAAACGCCAATAAAATTACTGGTGTCATTTGCGGCTATCGAGTAGAAGAAATTGAAGATAATGTTGTACAACAAATTCGTTATTTAGATAAACTCGTAGACGAATTAGCCAAAGGCAAAAAAATGGAAAAGATTCTAAGAGCCTAAAAATCTAAATGTATCATGGCAACAAAAAACCTATCACCAGAAGAAATCACAACAGTTTTAAACATTGTAAGAACACGTTTTGAGAAAAACACCAACCGTCATTTAGGTATCGAATGGTCAAAAGTGCAAACAAAACTAAAAAGTAATCCAGAAAAAATGTGGTCGCTACTCCAAATGGAAAAAACAGGTGGCGAACCAGATGTAGTAGCATTTGATGATAAAACAAAGGAATACATTTTCTTTGATTGTGCCGCAGAATCACCAAAAAAACGAAGAAGCATTTGCTACGACCACGAAGCTTTAGAAAAAAGAAAAGAACACCAACCCAAAAACAGCGCCATCCACATGGCAACCGAAATGGGAATCGAATTATTAAACGAAGCCCAATATCGCAACTTACAACTACTAGGAAATTTTGACACCAAATCTTCAAGTTGGATTGCCACACCCGAAAAAATCAGAAAATTAGGCGGTGCGCTTTTTGGTGATTTCCGATACGATACGGTTTTCGTTTATCACAATGGCGCAGATTCTTACTATGCAGTAAGAGGATTTCGTGGCTGTTTAAGAGTTTAAAAATAAGTTGTGATAATTTTACAAAAAAACAATTCGAAAAATTCGACAATTCGTGGCTAAAAATCTACTTTTGTCCAAAATAAAACCACTATCATGCAAAACATTGAAACTGTATTAAAATTAGAAGACGATATCGCCATCATTGAAGCGGTTGGAACGCACATTTGGAATAAAAAAGAAACGGGCGATTTAAACCATTTCGAACTAACATTCGTTTATGTAGACATTTTTGAAGCAGCCATGAACGAAGGCGGTTTACACTACTTTTTCAATACAGAAAGTGGCGATTTTGCAGCAGAAATTATCCAAGCCTATAAAGACATTAACGCCACTAAAACAGCGACTTTATTAACAAAAGCATTTCAATTATTTACAGTAAAATACACTTCCAATACTGAAGACAGAAAAAAAGTAATTGAAAAAATGGACGATAAAATCATTTCAGGTTGGGAAGATTTAGATGAAATTTTCTTTAGTGAAGAAGAGGAAGATGTGGTTGTATTAATCGTGGAATACATCAAAAAAAATAAAAACAAGTTTCTCAACTAATTGCTGTAACAAGTTTCCAATACTTTCGTCTTACTATTAAATTTAACACGAAAACCTATTGGAAACTATATTAAAAATCAGCAATCTGCATAAAAAATACCGCAGAGTTCATGCAGTAAACAACGTTTCAGTTGAAATTAAAAAAGGTAATGTTTACGGAATATTAGGACCAAACGGTTCTGGAAAATCAACTACTTTAGGAATTGTTTTGAATGTAGTGAATAAAACTTCAGGAGAATTCGAATGGTTTGATGGGAAATATTCTACTCACGATGCTTTAAAAAAAGTAGGAGCCATTATTGAACGACCAAACTTTTACCCTTACATGAGCGCAGAAGACAATTTGAAATTGGTCTGCAAAATTAAAAATATCCCATATACGAAAGTTTACGAAAAATTAGAATTAGTTGGACTTTTAGAAAGAAAAGACAGCAAATTCAAAACTTTCTCTTTAGGAATGAAACAACGTTTAGCCATTGCTTCTGCCTTACTAAACGATCCAGAAATTCTAATCTTAGATGAACCAACAAACGGTTTAGATCCACAAGGTATAAGACAAATTAGAGATTTAATTAAAGTAATTGCCAATCAAGGAACTACAATTCTTTTAGCATCACATTTATTAGATGAAGTGGAAAAAGTATGTTCTCATGTAATTGTTATTAGAAACGGAGTTACTTTATACCAAGGAACCGTTGATGGCATTACCGCTAACGAAGGCTTCTTCGAATTAGAATCGGAAAATTTAGAACAACTACAAACCGCTTTGCAGCACTTTTCTCAAATTGAAAAAATTGAAAAAGACGAAAATAAATTATTAGTGTATCTAAAAAGCAATTTAGATCCAGCAGAATTAAATTCGCATTTATTCAAACAAAATATCACATTAACTCATTTGGTAAAACGCAAACACAGTTTAGAAGAACAATTTTTAGAATTAACGAAACATTAAAATTTAATATTAAGTTTAATTTTCGCAAAACCTCTTAAACTTTTAAACATTACAAACTTTTAAACTAAAAAAATGATAAGATTACTCTCTATAGAATTACAAAAAAATTGGCAAAATAGATCAAGTAAAGTTTTAACTATTATTTACTTTTTGTCCTTAACATTATTAGCAACAGTAGCACTAATTGAATTCGAATTTGGACCATTTAAAGTAAGAGCTGCAGAAAGTGGCTTCTTCAATTTCCCATATATTTGGCATTTTACTACTTATGTAGCTTCGTGGTTAAAAATATTTTTAGCCGTCATAATTGTTTCCATGATCGCCAACGAATACAGTTACGGAACATTAAAACAAAACTTAATTGATGGTATGTCCAAAAAAGAATTTTTGTTATCAAAAGTATATACCATCATCTTATTTTCAATTGTTTCTACACTTTTAGTCTTTATTATCAGTTTAATTTTAGGTTTAAAATACTCTTCATTCACAGAAGCTAGCATCATATTCTCAGATTTAGAATATCTTTTTGCTTACTTTTTAAAACATGTAGCTTTCTTCTCATTCTGCTTATTTTTAGCTTTATTAATCAAACGTTCTGCATTTACTTTAGGTTTCATTTTCGTTTGGTTTATTGGTGAAAATGCAGGTCATGCTATTCTAAAATATAAAATTTTAGGATACAAACAAGGCGACAAAGACACCGTTATTATTGATTGGGTAAAAGATGTTTTACCTTTAGAATCAATGTCTAACCTAATTGTTGAACCATTTACAAGATTAAGTTTTGTAAAATCTGTTACTACAACTGTTGGAGCAACATTTGAAAATAATTACGAAGTGCAACCTATAAATGTAGCTATTGTACTTTTCTGGACAATATTATTTTTATTTTTATCATTTTACATTCTTAAAAAACGAGATTTATAGTATCTTTGCAGATGCTATGAAAAAAATACTATTTACACTTTTTATCTTTTCATTTACAGTTAGTTTTTCTCAAAATATAACTGTAAATGAAACTTTTACACCACAACAGTTAATCGAAAATATTCTAGTTAACAGTGGTTGTGTTTCGGTTTCTAACTTTTCTGCAAGTGGAGGAAATTTTGGTACAGGTGAGTTAAGTTATGGTTATTTTAACTCTAACGGTTCAGGTTTTCCTTTTTCTGAAGGAATTATTCTTTCTACAGGAAAATTAAATTCAGCCGTGGGACCAAATTCCAATTTTTCAGATGATGGAACAGGAATTGGTTGGACAGGCGATAACGATTTAAATTTAGCACTAGGTTTATCTAATACCTTTAATGCATCTGTTTTAGAATTCGATTTCATCCCTAATGCGAACAATATCAGTTTTGAATATATCTTTTCTTCTGAACAATATTTACTAAATCCATCTTCTGGACAATGCAACTTTACTGATGGTTTTGCCTTTTTATTAAAAGAAGCCTCTGCAACTACTTATCAAAATTTAGCTTTAATTCCCGGAACTAGTACACCAGTTAGAGTAAACACAGTTCGCGGAAGCGGAACAATTTGTCCTCCAGCCAATGAAACGTACTTCGATGCTTTCAATACGGGTTCCTATCCAACTTCTTATGATGGACAAACTAAAATTTTAACTGCACAATCTGTTGTAACTCCAGGAACTTTATACCATATAAAATTAGTTATTGCAGATGAAGGAAATGCCCGTTTCGACTCAGGAATTTTCTTAAGAGCAGGAAGTTTTATATCCGAAAAAGATTTAGGTACAGACCGACTAATTGCCACAGGAAATCCATTATGTAATGGCGATAATCTAACCTTAAATGCCACACAAGCTGGTGCCACAAATTACCAATGGTATCAAGATGGAAATCCAGTTGGAACAAACAGTCCAACATACAACGTAACGACTGCTGGAACTTATGATGTGGAGATTAGCATCAACACTTCTTGTACTTTAACTGGTTCAATTGCAATTGAATATGCGCCAAACTTAGTCGTGCTTGATGATGAATTTGAAGTATGTGATACAGACATGGACGGGAAAGCTTCCTTTGATTTAGCAACCATTCAAACTGAAATATTTAGTAGTTTACCAACAGGTTTTACAATTGGATTGTTTGATACTACAACTTCTACTACTCCATTGCCTTCAAATTATACCAACACTACACCTTTCGAACAAATTATTTATGCACGAATAACAAATATTCCAAATTGCTACGGAAATATTCCAATTACACTAAACGTAAATGTTTTTTCTGAAATCATCACGGATGAAACTATCGGAATTTGTAATAGTACACCAACAAATATAAGCGCACCTAGTGGTTACTCAAGTTATAGTTGGAATACCTCTCCAATACAAACTTCACCATCAATTACAGTTTCTAATGCAGGAACTTACACCGTAACGATAACCAATGCGGAAGGTTGTGTAAAAACCAAAACATTTACTGTTGTTAATTCAGAAATTGCGACAATTACAAACATTGATGTAAACGATTTCAATGAAGATTTAACTGCAACAATTACTGTTACAGGAAATGGAAATTACGAATATTCTTTAGATGGAATTACGTTTCAAAGTAGTCCTGTTTTCAATTTATTAGAAGCTGGAGAATATACGATTTATGTGAATGATAAAAACAACTGCGGAGTTGTTCTGGAAACCTTTTTTGCTTTAAGTTATCCGAAGTTTTTCACACCTAATGGAGACAATTATAATGATATCTGGCAAATTAAAAACTTAGAGAAAAAAGGATTAGAAAATAGCAAAATTTACATTTTTGACAGATTTGGAAAACTTCTAAAACAAATAAAACCTGGAGAAAATGGATGGAATGGAACCTATAATGGCAACCAACTTTCCTCATCAGATTATTGGTTTGTATTAGAATTAACCAATGGAAAAACCGTAAAAGGACATTTTAGTTTAAAACGATGATAAAAAACTTATTTTTAGTTCTACTTGGTGGAGGATTTGGTAGTATAGCCAGATACTTATTGAGCTATTTTTTTTCTAGAAATAATGCTTTCCAATTTCCTTGGGCCACGTTTATCGCTAATATTTTAGGCTGTTTACTAATTGGCTTACTTTTTGGATACATCCAGAAAAACAACTTACAAAACGAAACATTGAAACTTTTACTAATCACAGGGTTTTGTGGCGGATTTACCACCTTTTCAACCTTTAGTTTAGAAAACATACAATTCATTCAAAATCAAAATTATAACTTAGCCTTAATATATACGTTAGCCTCATTATTGGTTGGGTTTTTGGCGGTTACTTTAGGATTTAAACTATTCAATTAATGACACATTTAAACGAAATTCAAATTTCCGAGTTACAACAACTATTAGCGAGTCCAAAGAAAATCGCTATTATTCCACACCGAAATGTTGATGGAGATGCGATGGGTTCTACTTTAGGGTTATATCATATTTTAAAACAATTAAACCACCATATCACAGTGGTTGTCCCAAATGAAATTCCAGATTATTTACAATGGATTCCGGGAACAAAAGAAGCTACTATCATTTATGAAGGCCCAACTGTTGGTGAAGCTATCAAAAAACTAAAAGAAGCAGAACTAATTTTTACTTTAGATTTTAATGCGTTTCATCGTGCTGGAGAACAAATGGAAAGCGTTTTAAAAACATTAGAAACCACTTTCGTTATGATTGATCATCACGAAAAGCCAGATGGTTATGCCAAATACATGTTTTCAGACATTGAATACAGTTCTACATGTCAAATGGTATATGATTTCGCACAACAATTAAAAATTGGTTCCTACATCAATTTAGATGCAGCCACTTGTTTATACACCGGAATTGCAACAGATTCAGGAAGTTTTCGTTTTCCGAGAACCACTGGAAATCTTCACAGAATTGTAGCCGATTTATTAGATAAAGGAGTAAATAATTCGCAAATTCATGTTAATTTATACGATAACGGCGATTATAATAAATTACAAATTTTAGGAAAAGCACTTTCCAATTTAAAAGTTTTACCAGAATACAAAACCAGTTATATCACACTTTCACAAGAAGAACAAAACGCATTAAATGTAAAAAAAGGTGATACAGAAGGAATTGTAAATTATGGATTAACGATTAAAGATATTGATTTTACTGCTTTCTTTACAGAAGTAAAAGAAGAAAACATGGTCAAAATTTCATTCCGTTCACAAGGAAATTTTGATGTAAATCAATTTGCAAGAAATCATTTTAATGGTGGCGGACATAAAAATGCAGCAGGAGGAAAATCTTTTGACAGTTTAGAAGATACAATAAGTAAATTTATTGCTATTTTAGCAATCGAAAAAAAATAAATTTCATAAAATGAAACTTTTCAAATCTATATTGCTTGTCGCATTGGCATCGTTCTTAACTTCATGTTCGGAACAGCAAGCTCGTAAACCTATTTCACATTCATCTGGTTCTTTCATGAAAGAGTCTATTGATAGAAATAAAAAAATGAATGCTCAGGAAAAAGAAACCATTGCAAAAATTATCAAAAAAGATACGGCACATATTTACAATATCTCAGAAAAAGGTTTTTGGTACGCTTATAAAACTAAAAGTACAGCAAACGTATTTCCTGTAAAAGGTGATGTAGTTAGTTTCGATTATGAAGTAACTGATTTATATGGCAATAGCATCTATACCGCAGCAGAATTAAAAACACAAACGTATCATGTAGACAAACAAAACATCATGAACGGCTTAAGAAATGGTATAAAATTGATGCATAAAGGTGATAAAGTAAAATTTATTTTCCCATCACAATCTGCCTATGGCTATCATGGAGATGATAAAAAAATTGGCACAAACCAACCGATTATTTGCATTGTAACATTAAATGATATTAAAACAGTAACCCCAGAATAATTAATTTTAAAATGAAGAGAATAGTAATTGCCCTATTTTTGTTAAGTACAATATTGCTTTCTTGCAATAGTAAAGTAGAAAATGGAGAATTGTCAGACGGTTTATACGCATTAATCGAAACCTCAAAAGGTGACATTACTGTTAAATTAGAATTTGAAAAAGTTCCTTTCACAGTAGCCAACTTTGTTACATTAGCAGAAGGAAAAAATAATTATGTAAGTCCAAACTATAAAGGTATTCATTTTTATGATGGATTAACTTTTCACAGAGTAGAATCTAACCCACCAATGATTCAGGGTGGAGATCCAATGGCCTCTGGTCAAGGCGGACCAGGTTATAAATTTAAGGATGAATTTCATCCAGAATTAAACCATGGAAAAGCTGGAATTATTTCAATGGCTAATTCTGGTCCAAACACAAATGGTTCACAATTTTTTATCACTACAGATCAGACTTCATTTTTAGATGGAAAACATTCTGTTTTTGGTGAAGTTGTAGATGGTATAGATATTGTAAGTACGGTAATAGTTGGTGATCAAATTAACAAAGTAAAAATCATCCGAATCGGTCAAGCTGCGAAAAAGTTTGATGCTGTAAAAGTATTTAAAGAATATTTTGAAAAACAAGCGGAATTACAAAAAGTTTTGGAAGTTGTTAAAGCAAAAAAAGTAGCTTCTATTGAAGAGGTCAACACTACAGGAACCAAAACAAAATCTGGATTAACATACAAACTATTAAAGTCAGGAACTGGAAAAAAACCTATTCCAGCACACGAAGTATATGTACATTACGCTGGCTATTTTGTTGACGGAACGCTTTTTGACACAAGCTATGAAACTATAGCTAAAGAAAATGGAATATTTGATGAAGCTAAAAAAGAAGGAAGAGGATACACGCCTTTTCCGTATGTATACGGAAGCAAAACCGGATTGATTCCTGGATTTATTGAAGGATTGCAAAGCATGAAATTTGGCGACAAAATGGCACTTATCATTCCTAGTCATTTAGGATATGGGGAACAAGGATATGGAGCAATTCCGCCTAATACAACATTATACTTTGAAATTGAACTATTAGAAAAACAATAAATATTTATATATGAAAAAGTTATTATTACTATTTTGCGCCTTAACCTTAACCGTTACTTCTGCGCAAACCAAAAATCAAAAAACTAAGAAAGTAGTTTTAGAAGGTGTTTTTGCCGAGATTTACACTAACAAAGGTAAAATTACATTACAATTAGAATTCCAAAAAACACCAATTACTGTGGCTAACTTCATCACATTGGCTGAAGGAAAAAACACTTTCGTTACCAATGATAAAAAAGGAAAGCCTTTTTACAATGGTTTAAAATTTCATAGAGTAATTCCAAACTTTATGATTCAAGGTGGATGCCCACTTGGAAATGGTTCTGGAGATCCAGGTTATAAATTTCAAGATGAATTCGATACTACTTTATTACATGACAAACCAGGAATTCTTTCTATGGCAAATTCAGGTCCAGCTACTAACGGTTCTCAGTTTTTCATCACTCATAAAGATACACCTTGGTTAAACAACAAACATAGCGTTTTTGGTCATGTTATCGAAGGACAAAATGTAGTTGATGCTATTGCTAAAGATGATGTGATTGAAAAAGTTATCATACTTAGAAAAGGGAAATTAGCTAAGAATTTTAATGCGGTAAAAGTATTTTCTGATTACATGAAAATCAAACCAGAATTAGATAAAAAAGCAGCGGAAGAAGCAAGAGTAAAAGCGGAAGCAGCAGCAAAGATTGAAGCAGAAAAAAGACAAAAAGAAGCAGAAGCAAAAGCCATCGCAGATGCAGAAATAAAAGCAAAATTAGGACCTATTTTAACTGCTAAAGTTGCTGAATTTAAAACTTTAAAAGCAAAATCTACTAAAACACCTTCAGGTTTACAATATAGCATTTTGAAAAAAGGTTCAGGTGTTAAACCAACAGAAGGAAAAGATATTTACGTACACTATGCAGGTTATTTAGAAGACGGAACTTTATTTGACAGTAGCTACGAAGCAATCAATAAAATATACGGAAAATTCGATCAAAACAGAGCAAACCAAAATGGTTACCAACCATTTCCTTTTAAATATGGAAATAAAGGCGGATTGATCCCAGGTTTCTTAGAAGGAATTAACAACATGAATTTCAATGATAAAGCTATTTTCTTCATTCCTTCGAACTTAGGATATGGTGAAAAAGGCGCTGGAAATGTAATTCCACCAAATAGCAACATTATTTTTGAAGTGGAAATTTTAGAAAGTTTACCTTCTGCTCCTGCACCAACAGCTGTAAAACAATAAAACTAATATTATATAAAAAAACTCATCTTATACTTAAACAAGATGAGTTTTTTTTATACAATCATGTGGAAACTATTCTTTTATTTCGACGCTTAATCCTACACCAATTATATTTGGAACAAATCCAAATTTAGATTTAGGAGAAAATTTCACTATATATTTTCCTTTCTTTAATTGCAATTTTTCTTTCAATAAGAACTTAACATCGCAAACATCGCCCATACAATCAGCGTTTTTAAAATTAACAACCTCTTCACCTTTTTCTGTAGAACCATCTGGCTTTGAAACTTCAAAAACTACAGGAAACTCATTCATTTCAGAACCTAAAACATGACTTATTTCAAGAAACACATTGTAACTTTTACCATCTTCTAAAATATCAAAAGTATGAATTTTCACATCCTTTTCAGACCAACGTTGAGCCTCAATCTGATTTTCAAAATTTCTATATACTTGTTTTTTATCACAAGATAAAATGACAACCATAATAAGAAGTAATAATGCCGTTTTTTTCATAAATTCAAGGTTAAAGTTTTTACTAATGTATAAAAAAGGCATTGGATTTGTTTACTTTTGTAAATAAATTAAAATAATGGGAAGAATTTTATCAATAGATTACGGTCAAAAACGAACAGGAATTGCAGTTACAGACGATTTTCAAATTATTGCGAGTGGCTTAACCACTATTCCATCAACTGAACTGATTTCGTTTTTAAGAACCTATTTTTCAAAAGAAAATGTGGAAACTGTAATTATTGGCGAACCCAAACAAATGAACGGTTTACCTAGTGAAAGCAGTGAAATTATTGAAAAATTCATTCAACAATTTCAAAACGAATTTCCAACAATGAAAATGGAACGTGTAGACGAACGTTTTACTTCAAAAATGGCATTTCAAACCATGATTGATAGTGGATTAAAGAAAAAACAACGTCAAAACAAAGGATTAATTGACGAAATTGCTGCGACAATTCTACTACAAGATTATTTGAATTACAAGAAATAAATAGTACTTTTGATAGTACGATTTTCAACTTACGAAGTTCGATATACGAAACTTGAAACAAAATAAAACTATAACATAATGAATTTAGAAAGCCCAAAAACAAACGTAGAAAAATCAGCAGAATATATTTTTAATGCGTTAACAGATATTAAAAATTTCGAAAAATTAATGCCAGATAATATTGCAAAATTTGAAGTGATTGATGAAAATTGTTTCGAATTTGGTTTAAAAGGTATGCCAGAAATTAAATTAGTAAAAAAGGAAGCTACTCCTAATTCGAAAGTAATTTTAGGAGCAGCTTCAAGTAAATTACCTTTTACATTAACCGCAAACATTGATGCTGTTTCTGATAATTCAAGTTCAGTTCAATTATTTTTTGAAGGTGAATTTAATGCGATGATGGCCATGATGGTAAAAGGTCCAATTGGAAAATTTATTGAAACTCTATCTGCAAATATGACGAAGTTATAATTTACAAATTACAATTATAGATTTACGAAAAGCGACTGAAAATTATTTTAGTCGCTTTTTTTTGCGAAAATCCGTTTAATCAGTATTGCGAAGCATTCGGTAAATTCGCGTTCCATCAAAATTCAAAATCCCAATTCAGTTCAGTATTAAAAACTAATTGTCCTTTTTTAATTTCCAACGGACAATCGAAATTATTCGTATATAATCCGCCTGTTCCTAAACCTTGTGGCATTTTATTGTTTAATGTATAGGTAAATTGCGCAATCGCGTTTAATCCTACATTACTTTCTAAAGCGGAAGTTATCCACCAACCAATGTTTCGCTTTTCGGCGATTTCTATCCATTCTAAACTACCTTTTATCCCACCAATAAAACTGGGTTTCAAAATAATATATTGTGGCTGAATAGTTTCTAATAACGCTACTTTGTCTTCAAAATTAAACACACCAATTAATTCTTCATCCAAAGCAATTGGAAATGGCGTTTGTTGACAAAGTTGTTGCATCGCCTCAAACTGACCCGCTTTTATAGGCTGTTCAATACTATGCAAATCATATTGAGAAAGTAAGTGTAATTTTTCCAAAGCTTCTTTTGCAGAAAAAGCACCATTCGCATCGACACGAATTTCAATAGTATTGGCGTCAAAATGTTTTCGAATAAACGCTAATAAATCTAATTCTTGTTGAAAATCAATTGCGCCAATTTTCAGTTTAATACACGAAAATCCAGCAGCTAATTTCTCTTCAATTTGTTGTTTCATGAAGGCTTCTTCGCCCATCCAAACTAAACCGTTAATAGTAATCGCATCTTTAGCTTTTGTAAAGTTAGAAGGAAATAATTCAAATGGTGTTTCCGATTGTAGCGATAAAAAAGCCATTTCTAACCCAAATTGAATGGATGGAAACTCTAGTAATTCTTGCCAAAGTTGCTCTTTTCCTAAATGGATGTTTTTACAGACCCATTGCAGTTTTTCTTCATAATCTGGGCGATCATCAACAGACAAACCTCGCAACAAACCACACTCACCTACTCCAATTTTCCCATTTTCTTCCAATAGCAAAAACCAAGTTTCTTTCTCGGTTAAAACTCCTCGAGAAGTACCACTTGGTCGTTTAAAATTTAAGATGTATTGTTTGTAAGTTGCTTTCATTTCGTTACACAGAGTTTCGCAAAGATTCACAGAGATTCACAGAGATTCGCAAAGATTCGCAAAGATTCGCAAAGATTTTTTGTATGACTTTATACTTTCTTTACGAAACTCTGCATAATAATTATTCTAAGATTCTTAGAATTTTTTTGAAGTTATCGGTTGGAAAACCTCTTTTTTCAAAATCGGCAAAATCAGCTTTGGTTTGATTCACCCAACTTTTATTGGCAGAAATATTATTGTCTTTATATAATTTATGAATGTCTTTTGCTTCGCCAACTTTATTAGTAAACAGATACACATGAGCCAATTTTAATTGATAAACTAATTCAGAAGAATTTTTATCAATCGCTTTTTTATATTGTTCTTCCGCTTTTACGAACTGTTTATTTGCTATATAAATATCACCTAAGGCACTAAAATCATTGTCTTTGGCGTGTTTTTTCTCTATAATTTCTTTTTGAATTAAGGCAATGGCTTCTTCCGATTTTCCTTTTTTAAACAACTCAAAAGAAGTACTTCTAATTTTATCCAAATAGTTTTGTAATTCACCAGATTGCACTAAACTTTCAGTAGCAATACTTTGCATTACATTCGATTTCTCAATTGCCAACAATTGCTTGTACTCACTATATTTATATTTCATTGCGAAAACTTTTAAAAAAGTGGCTAAGTAATTATTCTTGTTAGAAACCATTTTAACCATAGCTAATTTTTCAGCTTCTGCTAAAAGTTCTTTTTTTGTTGAAGCATTCCAACCACGACTAGCATTATAATCCACCCAAGAAACCACTTCTAACACTATTTTGGTACTCATAACCCAGTTTTTATTTTCGAAAGCAAACCAAAGATTTGGAGCATTTTCAAAACATTTTGTGTTTTTAATGGAAATGACTTTACTGTCCTTACTTACCGGTTCTTTAATAAAATAACATGCTGTTTCTAATTTTCCATCTTTTAAAAACTGATTCCCAGCCTTTTCAGAAGTATAAACTCCGTACAAACAAGTATCATCACCAGAAAGCGAATTGGTTAACGTAATGGCACCAGCAGTTCCTTGACTAATTCCTGTCGGATCTGGAATCGCTTTTAAAATTGACGCCAAACTTGTCGTAATTTTTCCATTCTCATCAATTAGAGAAATTCGGAAAACAAATTCAGAGGCACCTTCTGGTAACTCGTCAATTTTAACTAAAGTTCTATTTCCTGAACTTAACTTAATTTCTTTGGTAAATGCACGTTCCTTATCCCAAAATCCATCTTTTTGTGCGAATGAAATTTGACTAATTAGTAATAATAGGAATAGTTTTTTCATTAAATATTTTTTCTTTTGTTAAGCAATTTTAATACCAAAGTTTACAAATCGATACTTTGACCAATTTCCAACAGCATCAAATCTTTTCCTTTTTCGAAGAATTTACGTTTAGCTTCTTCATGATTAATTTCTATGTAACCGAAAGTATCGTAATGATAGCCTAAAACTTTATCACAATCCACAAAATCAGAGGCGATAATGGCATCCTCAACATCCATAGTAAAATTACTTCCAATAGGTAAAATCGCTAAATCTAACTTCGTTCTCATCGGAATTAATTTCATATCCATAGATAAAGCCGTGTCTCCAGCGATGTAAATGTTTTTATGTTCGCCTTCAATTACAAATCCGCCAGGTTGACCACCATAACTACCATCAGGAAAAGAAGAAGTATGTATAGCGTTCACATATTTTACATTTCCGAATTCGAAATCCCAACTTCCGCCGTGATTCATGGGGTGAAATTGAAACCCTTTGTTACCGTAATGTGAAGCGATTTCATAGTTTGAAACAATAACC
>Ga0156297_1142_pt1 | contig 15395 bp, 10 predicted proteins | sample RifCSPlowO2_12_FD_107945 | JGI IMG/M metagenome (GOLD analysis project Ga0156297, IMG submission 107945) | Flavobacteria bacterium RIFCSPLOWO2_12_FULL_31_7
ACGGCTAAAAAAGAAGTAATTGAAATTTTACGTCAACGTTCTCGTCCGTATTTATTTTCAAATTCCCTGTCTCCAGCGATTGTTGGTGCTTCTTTAAAAGTTTTCGAATTATTGAAAAAAGACAATTCATTAAGAGATAAATTAGAGTGGAATACAAATTATTTCAAAGAAGGAATGAGAAAAGCAGGTTTAGATTTCATTGATGGTGATTCGGCAATTGTACCTGTAATGTTATATGATGCGAAATTGTCTCAAGTAATGGCGGATGAATTGTTAAAATTAGGAATTTATGTAATTGGATTCTTTTTTCCAGTAGTTCCTAAAGAAAAAGCAAGAATTAGAGTACAATTGTCTGCTGCTCACACGAAAGAGCATTTAGATAAAGCCATAGAAGCCTTCACTTTAGTCGCTAGAAAACTAAATATTATTCAGTAAATTAGTAGAATTTAACTTTTAATTAGGAAAAAAAGCACAAAAGTTTTGTGAATTACAAAAAACATATTACTTTTGTTCGTATTATAACGCATTGTAATTAAATTAAATAAAAAGTATGAAACATCTTAACAAACTATTTGCTGGGGCGTTATTATTAGCTGGATTTGCAGCTAATGCTCAAGACAGCACAAACCCATGGGCAGTATCTTTCGGAGTTAACGGAGTTGACACGAAGATCAGCATGAAAGGAAATGACCACCTAAGATTTGAAGAATTGTACAATCCACAAGGAAACTTCAACATTGTACCTTCTGTATCTTATGTAAGCGTTGCTAAAAATGTTGGAGGAAACTTCAGCTTTGGTTTAACAGGATCATTCAATAAAATCTCAAAATGGGTTGATCATGTACCTGGAACTAAAAACACTCACACTGTTACAAATCCTGGTGATTTAAATTATTACGGAATTGATGGAGCAATTACTTACAGCTTCATGAATTTATTAAAATCAAAATGGTTTGACCCAACTTTACACTTAGGTGGAGGTTATACTTTCTTCGGTGATGCTTCTGCAGGAACTGTTAATGGAGGATGGGGATTAAACTTATGGTTTGCTAAAAATGTAGCATTAACTTTAGGTTCTACTTTAAAATATGGTTTCGACGATAATAGAGTAGCTAATTCTGACGTACCAACTCATATTTTTCACCAAGCAGGTTTAAAATTCCAATTTGGTGCTAAAGATAAAGATGGAGACGGAATCATTGACAAAGAAGATGCTTGTCCAGATGTTCCTGGTTTAGCTGCTTTCCAAGGTTGTCCTGATACTGATGGAGACGGAATCCAAGATTCAGCTGATGCTTGTATCGATGAAGCAGGTACTCCAGAAATGAATGGTTGTCCTGACCAAGACGGTGACGGTGTTGCTGATAAAGATGATGCTTGTATCGATGTAGCAGGTTTACCAGCTTTACAAGGTTGTCCTGATGCTGACGGTGACGGTGTTGCTGATCAAAATGATGCATGTCCTACTGTAAAAGGAGACAAAGCTAACAAAGGTTGTCCATGGCCTGATACAGATGGTGACAAAGTTTTAGACAAAGATGACAAATGTCCTACTGTTGCTGGAACTGTTGCTAACAACGGATGTCCTGAAGTTTCTGATGAAACTATGAAAAAATTAAATGACTATGCTAAAACTATCTTATTTGATACTGCAAAAGCTTCATTCCAAAAACAAACTTACCCAGTATTACAAGCTATGGTTGCTATCTTAAAAGAGTATCCAACTGCTAAGTTTGCTTTAGAAGGTCACACAGATTCAGATGGTAAAGACGCAATGAACTTACAATTATCTAAAGATAGAGCTGCTGCTGTTAGAACTTACTTAGTTGACAACGGTATCGCTGCTGACAGATTAACTTCTGAAGGTTTTGGAGAAACTAAACCAGTTGCTTCAAACAAAACTAAAGTTGGAAAAGCACAAAACAGAAGAGTAGAAGTTAAATTAGTAAAATAATTTTTCTCTTATAATATTTTAAAAAGGCCTCAATTTATTGAGGCCTTTTTTTTATCTTTATTGCCATGGAGGCATCTTTCTTATCTAAACTGGCAAATGAATTATTAAGTAATGATTCAACTACATTATATCAAACTCACATTGTTTTGCCCAACAAAAGAGCAAAACTTTTCTTAATTGAAGAACTAAAAAAACATTCTTCAGAAACTTTTTTAGCGCCACAAATCATTAGTATTGAAAGTCTAATTGAAGAGATTGCACAACTAAGAGCTTTAGATACTATTGAATTATTGTTCGAATTTTATATAGTCTATTTGGAAATGACTGAAAAAGCGAAACAACAAGATTTTGAGAAATTTTCTGGTTGGGCAGTTACTTTATTACAAGACTTCAATGAAATTGACCGCTACTTAGTTCCACAAAATGAATTGTTTTCTTATCTTTTAGATATTGAACGTATCAAACATTGGACACCCAATATAAATAACCAAACTAAATTAGTAGAAAATCATTTAGAGTTTTGGAAATTATTACCTGATTATTACGAAAAATTCACAAAACATCTACTACATAAAAAAGTAGGTTATCCAGGTTTATTGTACCGAAAATCTGCTGAAAATATTATTGAATTTACCAAAAATTTAGAAAACAAGACCTTTGTTTTTGCTGGTTTCAACGCCTTAAATAATGCTGAAGAAACCATCATCAAGTATTTATTAGAAAATAAAAAAGCAACTGTTTATTGGGATATTGATGCGGTTTTTTTAAGAGATGAATTTCACGATGCAGGTTTGTTTTTGCGAAGAATTAAAAATTCGTGGAAGCATTTTGAAACCAATCCATTTAATTGGGTGATGCACGAGTTTTCCAATGAAAAAAATATTGAAGTAATTGGTACACCCAAATCTATTGGGCAAGCAAAAATTGCGGGTAAAATTATTGAAAAGATCGCTTCAGATAACCCTTCTTTACAAAATACAGCCGTAGTTTTAAGTGAAGAAAACATCTTAATTCCTCTTTTAAATTCTTTACCAGTTGAGGTGGAAAATTTGAACATTACGATGGGTTATCCTAGTAAAAATAATCCCGCTCAAATTCTAATTTATAAATTATTTAACCTTCATTTAAACGCTCAAAATAGAAATCAGAAACAACCTGTTTTCTATTATAAAGAAGTATTGGAAATTCTTAATAATCCATTAGTGGTTTCTAGCGTGAATGCGTATGAAGTGGTTAAAATCATAAAAAACTCGAATTTAACGTTCATCACAAGTAATCGATTAGCAGATTTATTTTCGAAATACAACTTGCAAGAAAACAAATTAGTCGCTCTAATGTTTTTTGATTGGAAGGCTTCTGTAGCAGAAATTCTAGAAAAATTGAAAGCGATTCTGATTTACATCAAAGAACATTTGAGCCATCAAAACGAGCAAGATAAAGTTACAAAAGCATTCGTGTTTTCGATTTATAACATTGTTATTAAAATCACCAATTACTACGAAACTTATCAAAATATTGAAAGTTTAGAAATTCTTTTTTCTATCTACAAACAAGTTATTGATCAGGCACAAGTTTCCTTTGAAGGAGAACCGTTAGAAGGTTTGCAAATTATGGGAATCTTGGAAAGTCGTGTTTTAGATTTCGAAAATGTAATTATTACTTCACTAAACGAAGGAAAATTACCTGGCGGAAAATCGAATAATTCGTTCATTCCCCACGATGTGAAATTGGAAAAAGGTTTGCCAACTTACAAAGAGCGTGATGCGATTTTTACCTATCACTTTTATCGTCTATTGCAACGTGCGAAAAACATTTACTTATTATATAACACACATTCGGAAGGAATTGATGCGGGAGAAAAAAGTCGATTTATTACGCAAATTGAAATTGAACATTTGCCTAAGCATCACTTCAAAAAAACGTTTTATAATGCGATAAAACCAGATACGATTTACCAACCGATTGAGATTGTAAAAACACAACCAATTTTAGAACGACTAAAAGAAATAGCGACTGTAAAAGGTTTTTCGCCATCCGCATTGACGAATTATTTACGAAATCCAATTCAGTTTTATTACCAACGAATTTTAGGCGTTCGTGAAAATGAAGAAGTAGAAGAAAATGTGGCTTTGAATACTTTAGGTACGATTATTCATGAAGTGTTGGAAAAAATGTATCAACCTTTTGAAGGTACAAACACACTAATTAAAGTTTCAGATATTGATATAATGATTCAAAATATTGAAACCTTTACTTTGGAAAAATTTATTGAAGTTTATAAAGAAGGTGAAATTAAAAAAGGGAAAAACCTAATTGCTTTTGAAGTGGCGAAACGTAATATTTACAACTTCTTAGTTCAAGAAAAACAAAATATTGAAAATGGTGATGAACTCTTTATTCTGTCATTAGAAAAAGAACATGCTGCAGAAATTACAAATCCAAATCTGCCCTTCCCAGTTCGAATTGCTGGAAAAGTAGACAGAATTGAATTGCGAAATAATACGATTCGAATCATAGATTACAAAACAGGAAAAGTAGAAGCTAACAAACTAAAAATAGCCACTTTTGAAGGTTTAACGCTAGATTTAGCCAATGATAAAATCATTCAATTGTTGTGTTATGCTTTGATGTTTCAGAAAAGTGACTTAAAAGGAAATTATAATGTAGAAGTGGGGATTTTTTCTTTTAAAAATATGAAATCTGGATTTTTACCTTTTGCTTTTGGAAAGGGAAGAGGCGTAGTTCCAGAAACGATTATCACGCCAGAATTCTTAAATTATTTTACAGAAGAATTGGTGATTTTAATTCAAGAGATTTTAAATCCGAAGATTTCTTTTAAAGAAGTGATTTAGTTTTACCGCAAAGAGACAAAGTTAAGCGCAATGCTCGCAAAGTTTTTTTATAGTTTTTGACTGCAAAATTTATATAGATAGGCTTTGCGCACCTTGCGAAAATCCTTGCGTTCCTTGCGGTTAAACTTTCAAAAAACTAACCAAAACCTTTTCCAATTCGGCTTGATTTTCGAGATGACTCATATGTCCGTCGTTGAAAGTTACGAGTTTTACATTCGTCCCTTCAATTTGTTCTAAGTTTTCTTCGTAATTTAATACAGGGTCTTTTTTTCCTAAGATTAACATAATGGGATAAGGGGCAAAATGCAACAACACTTCACGGTCTTTTCGCAATTTCATGCCTTCTTGAGCGGCAATAATTCCTTGTAGTGGCGTTTGTAAGGCTTCCTCACGAACCCATTCAATTTGCTCCACTAATTTTTCCCGATTTTCTTCCGAAAATAAATTCGCAATACTCATTCTAACAGCTGCGATATAATTTTGTTTGACGGCTTTAATAGCGCGCGTTCTGTTTGCAATTCGTTCTTCGCTATCCGCACGAGAAGTGGAATTTAACAACACCAAACCTTTCATCATTTCTGGATACAATTCGGCGAAAGCCAAGGCTACATAACCACCCATCGAATGTCCAACAAAAACCGCTTTTCTGATTTTAAGTTCAGCTAAAACTTGATGAACCGCATCTGCCATATCTTCCATGGTATGCACATAACCCAAACAATCGGTTTGTCCGTGACCCAACAAATCAATACAAACGACACGATTTTTCTGAGCTAAAACCGGCGCTAAATACTTCCACATCGTGCTGTTTTCTAAAAAACCATGCAATAAAACTACCGCCGTGCCTTTTCCAGCATCGGTATAGGAAATTTTTGTGTTTTTGAAATGTGTTTGGTGGTGCATAAAATTGTAATGATGGGCAAAAGTAAGATTTAACCGCAAAGTTCGCAATGATTTTCGCAAAGTTCGCAAAGTTTTTCCGTTTCGTTTGTCATGCTGAAAGCATCTCTGAGATTCCTTTGGAAGGACAAGTTTATGTTGCTATAAGTTGGTGTGTAAAATTGTAAAAAAACTTAAATGACTTATATGTTTAAATCTATTAAATCGTAAATTTGAGAATAAAAATCTAACATCATGTTCACCATCCAACAAATTCACGAAGCCCATTCCAAAGTCAAAAGTGGTGCCGATTTTCCAAAATACATGCAAGATATTATTGCGCTTGGTGTAACCTCTTTTGAAACTTTTGTGTTTGATAATCATACCGATTATTTTGGAAAAGATAATTTTACTGTTTCTTCAGAAGGTTTTTCAGAAATACTAAACGTAGTTAACGAAAGTAACATCGAACAATTTAAATCTGATTTGAAATCACATCAACTAGGCAATACAGAATATATGACTTTCTTAAACGATTGTGCGAAATCTGGTGTGGAAAAATGGATTGTGGTGATGGATAAAATGACTTGTAGTTATTTCGACAAAAATGGAAAAGAAATGTTGGTAGAGAAAATCCCTACACTGTAATTTTTAAAACACAGATTAAAGAAATTTTAAAAATTTATATAATTTCTCCAATCTTCGTTACAAAAAAAAACGGCTCACATTTCTGCAAACCGTTTATACTGTAAACTGTCACTGTGACTGAATACTATGAGTTCATAATAGATTCAATTTCATCCGCTTCAATTGGAATATTTTTCATTAGGTTGAAAGGTTCTCCTTTTGGTTGAATCACCACATCATCTTCTAAACGAATACCAAAACCTTCCGCTGGAATATAAATTCCTGGTTCTACTGTGAAAACCATATTCGCTTGCATTGGCTCGTGTAATAATCCGTAATCGTGTGTGTCTAAACCTAAATGGTGTGATGTTCCGTGCATGAAATATTTTTTATATGCTGGCCATTCTGGGTTTTCGTTTTGAACATCCGCTTTGTCAATTAAGCCTAAACCTAATAATTCTGAGGTCATAATTTTACCAACTTCCACATGATATTGTTTCCACAACGTTCCTGGTAATAACATTTTTGTAGCTTCGTTTTTCACATTTAAAACGGCATTATAAACCGCGCGTTGTCTGTCTGTGAATTTTCCAGAAACTGGAATCATACGTGTTAAATCTGAAGAATAATTGGCATATTCTGCACCAACATCTAACAAAATTAAATCGCCAGGATGACACACTTGGTTGTTTTCGATATAGTGTAACACATTCGCATTATTTCCTGAAGCAATAATTGGTGTGTAAGCAAATCCTTTTGAACGGTTACGTAAAAACTCGTGAGCTAATTCGGCTTCAATTTCATATTCTGTCACGCCAGGTTTTACGAAATTTAATAATCTTCTAACCCCTTTTTCTGTAATATTACACGCATTCTGAATTAAATCTAACTCAATTTGGTCTTTTACCGAACGTAAACGTTGTAAAATTGGATTCGATTTTTCTACTTTATGTGCTGGATATTCGTTTTTCCACCATTTAATAAAACGGTCTTCACGTGTTTCTGTTTCTACTGACGCTCTATAATGTTCATTCGTATTAATGTACATCGTATCGGCATACATCATCACTTCTTTTAAGACTTTATGGAAATCTTGTAACCAATATACCGATTTGATTCCGGCCACTTCAAAAGCTCTTTCTTTGGTTAGTTTTTCACCTTCCCAAATCGCAATATGTTCGTTCGTTTCTTTTAAAAATAAAATTTCTTTCAAATGCTCATAAGGCGCATCTGGAAACAATAATAAAATACTTTCTTCCTGATCTACACCCGATAAATAGAAAATATCTCTGTGTTGTGCAAAGGGTAACGTACTATCTGCGGAAACAGGATAAATATCATTTGAATTAAAAACCGCCACTCCGTTTGGCTTCATTTGCGCCATGAAGTTTTTACGATTTTTAATAAAAAGCTCGCTTTTGATTGGTATATATTTCATTTTTTATTGAATTTTAAATTTTATCAAAATTAAGTATTACGAAATAAATAATAGTAGCCAAATGGCGTTATTTTATATTTTTTCGAATTCTACTCATGTGTCGAGATGAAATTCCTAAAAATGAAGACAAATAATGTAACGGAACTTCATTTAATAATTTTGGTTCGGTTTCTAAGAGTTTTTTATAACGCTCTTCTGGAGTTAACGTTAATAAATCGATACGATAATCGTCAATTAAACAAATTTGTTTTTCAATTAACGTGTAATAGAAATCGTGAAAAGTTTTGTTTTCTTTCAATAGTTTTTGAAATGATTTTTGATCAATCACCCATAATTTACAATCGTGAATGGCTTTTATATGTTTTCTGGAAGGCACATCTAACAAGAAACTTTTTAAGGAAGAAGTAAACGAATTTTTCAAACCCAAATAAGTGGTTTTTTCTTCATCATCAACCAAAATCGCATGTTGCAAAATGCCTTCTTCAATGAAACAAAAGTATTTACACACTTCTTGTTCTTTCACTAAAAACTCATTTTTCTTTAAAGTTAAAGGTGTAAAAAACGATTTAAAATCTTCAAATTGAGTCCAATTCATGTGCGGTAATTATTATAAATTCAAAAATAATAACTTTCAAATGAATAGGTATCAAATTATTCTTTTAATTTTGAGCAAATCAATTTTTAACTCATGAAAAAAATTCTTCTTTTTGTTTCTCTATTAAGTTGCTTGTTAACTTTAGCTCAAAATGCTGATTTCCAAACTGTAAAATTTCAAAATATCGGACCTACGATTATGAGTGGTCGTGTAGTAGATTTAGCTGTGAATACAACTAATCCAACAGAATTTTATGCAGCTTATGCAACGGGTGGATTGTGGTATACCAATAATAACTCACCAACGCAAAATATTGGTTGTGTGGCTGTGGATTGGAATTCTGGATTGATTTTAGTTGGAACGGGTGAAGTCAATTCTTCGCGTTCTTCTTATGCTGGAATTGGCGTTTTAAAATCAACGGATAAGGGAAAAACTTGGACAAATATTGGTTTGCCAGATAGTCATCATATTTCTAAAATTTGGGTGAACCCGAATGATAACAACGAAATTGTGGTGGGAGTTTTAGGTTATTTGTATTCGAAAAATGAAGAACGTGGTGTTTTTAAAACTACAAATGGTGGAAAAACGTGGACAAAAACTTTATTTATTAATGAAGATACCGGAATTATTGATTTGAGTTTCGCACCAAATAATCCAAAAATTATGTTTGCTGCGGCTTGGGAACGAGAACGAAAAGCGTATCATTTTAAAGGAAATGGGATTAGTTCTGGAATTTATAAAAGTGAAGATGCTGGAACAACTTGGACAAAAATTGAGGCCAATTCAGGTTTTCCAAATAATGTTGGAATTGGAAGAATTGGTTTGACTTCGTTCAACGAAAATATTGCTTACGCGATTGTAGATAACCAGAATTTACGACCAAATTCAAAAAAAGAAAAATCAACAGATGCCAATACAAATTTGTTTGACACCGAAGTGATTGGTGCAGAAATTTACAAAACTACCGATGCGGGAAAAACGTGGAAAAAAACACATAATCAATTTATTAACGACGCATTTTATTCTTACGGCTATTATTTTGCTGATATTACGGTGGATGAATCAAATGAAAACAGCTTATATATTTCTGCCGTTCCTTTAATTTTTTCTAGTGATGGCGGAAAAACTTTTAAAACTATTGATAAAGATAATGTGCATGCTGATCATCACGTTTGTTGGGTAAATCCCAAAAATCCAAACCATGTGATTAATGGAAATGATGGTGGAGTGAATATCACGTACGATAACGGAAATCACTGGATAAAATGTAACAATCAAGCAGTTGGGCAATTTTATACGGTGAACGTAGATAATAAAGAAGATTACGAAGTGTATGGTGGTTTGCAAGATAATGGTGTTTGGGCCGGACCGAATAACTACGAACACAATTCAGAATGGCTACAAAACGGAAAATATCCGTATGAATTTTTAATCGGTGGAGATGGGATGCAAGTGCAAATAGATACGAGAACAAATAATTTAGTTTACACGGGTTCTCAATTTGGAAGTTATACTAAAATTGATAGAAAATCGGGCAAAAGAGACTACATCACACCAAGAGCAAATAAAAAAGAAGAACCTTATCGCTTCAATTGGCAAACGCCTATTTTATTGTCGTCACACAATCAAGATATCATTTATTTTGGCGGACAATACGTATTTCGATCTATGAATCAAGGTGCAGCTTGGGAAAAAATTTCTTCCGATTTAACGAATGGGAAAATTGAAGGAAATGTGCCTTTTGGAACCATAACTTCTATCGCAGAAAGTAAGTTTAAATTTGGACAATTAGTGGTGGGAACGGATGATGGAAATGTTCACATTACAAAAGATGGGGGTTCTAATTGGACTAAAATTTCAACTAATTTACCACAAAATTTATGGGTGTCTCGTGTGCGATTTTCGAACTTTAAAAAAGAAAGAATTTATATCACGTTGAACGGGTATAGAAATGATAATTTCAAAACCTATGCTTATGTTTCGGAAGATTTAGGTGCGAATTGGAAAGAATTAACGGAGAATTTCAACCAAAATGCAGCTAATGTTATTTTAGAAGATTCAGAAAATGAAAATATTTTATATTTAGGAACAGATAACGGTTTATTTATTTCGATAGATAGAGGAACTACATGGCAAGATTTTTCAAATGGAATTCCGAATGTAGCGGTTCATGATTTAGTGATTCAAAATAGAGAAAAAGATTTAATTGTTGGAACTCATGGACGTTCTTTGTATAAAGTGAATGTGGCTAATATTCAACAAATTAATGAAACAATAAATACAAAAGGAATTGCGTTATTTAAATTAGATGAGATTTATTTTTCTAAAAACTGGGGTAATAAATCGTATGCTTGGGGTTCAGATAACAATCCAAATATAGAAATTTGGTATTATTTAAAAGATTTTGCTAATATTTCTATTACGATAAAAAATAGTGATGGAATTGTAGTTTTTATTCGTCAGGCTAAAGCCGAAAAAGGATTGCTAAAACTAGATTACGATTTAAGTATCGACGAGAAAACAAAAGTGGCTATTGAGAAGAAAAATCCTAAAGTAAAAATAAGCCAAGCCAACAATCAAAAGTATTATTTACCTATTGGAAAATATACAGTTGAATTGGAAGCTAACGGTAAAAAAGAAACGCAACCCTTAACCCTAATTGAAAGAAAATGAAGATAAAAGTTTTAGCACTTCTTACCTTGTCCTTTGTTGGTTTTTCCTGTACGGATGAAGATGATAACCAAGTTATTGTGGAAGAACCGCAATTAATTATAAAATTTAAGTTTGATCCTACTCAAGTGAGATTGAACAATATTGGGCAACCTTCAACGGTAGCGGTTGGAAATGCGGCGCAATCCCCAATTTTTAATAGTATTAGTGCACATTATTTAGAATTTACGCCCAATGCGATGACACAAGTTGGACAAGGGTCGGTTTTATACATTGGACCATCAACAACTATAGGCGGTGCTAATGCGATTGATTTTAGTCAAGCTAAAATTGTTGGCGAAGGAGAAGCGTTTTTGTCGATTCCATTGAAAAATCTTGCGCCAGGAAGTTATGAATATGTTAGATGTTCTTTATCATATCAAAATTACAACATCAATGTTAGGGCAAGCGGTTCAGATTATGTGGGAACTTTAGCAAGTTTTGTAGGATACAATAATTACATTACAACACATAGCGTAGCTGGAAATTCATTTGTAGTAAATGATGATAAATTACAAGGTTATTGGGCGTTTGCAATTCCATCTGTTGGCTATTCAGCTTCTGGACAAACACCAGCTGGAGCAACTACAGTTCCAAATCCAATTGCCACAACCTCTCCAATACCTTCTGGTTCTTGTTTAGTAACTGGGAAATTCGCAAATAATTTTGTAGTTACAGGTAATGAAACTAAGAATGTAGAAGTGCAATTATCGCTTTCTATTAACAATAGTTTTGAGTGGCAGGAAGTCAACGCTGACGGAAAATTTGAACCTTCAGCAGGAGAAAATGTAGTAGATATGGGTTTAAGAGGATTAATTCCTAGTTTTAGAATATTAAATTAATGTCTAACTGTTTGATATTCAACAAAAGTTAAACTCATTTAAAATCATTATAAATTATCTTTCAAAGGTTGTAAGTCTTACTTATAACCTTTATTTTTGCTTACATTATTCAAACTCAAATTAACTTTAACTATAATTATGGCAAAATCAGCATTTTTAAAGTCATCTATTGCAAAAAAATATTGGATGGCTCTTACAGGATTGTTTTTATGCTTGTTTTTAGTAGGGCATTTACTTGGAAATCTTCAATTGTTCATGTCGGGTTATGAAGGAGCACTTCAATTTAATAAGTATGCTTATTTCATGACAACTAATCCAGCAGTAAAATTACTTTCTTATGTAACTTACCTGTCTATTTTATTTCATGCAATTGATGGAATTTACTTAGCAATTCAGAACAAAAAAGCACGTCCAATTGCGTATGCAATGAACAATCCATCAAAAAACAGCAGTTCAGCTTCAAGAAACATGGCGGTATTAGGAACAATGATTTTAATCTTCATTGCTACACACATGATTAATTTTTGGGCTAAAATGAAGTTTGGAACTGCGATGCCTTTATTCGTAAAAGAAATTGTAGACCAAACTAGTGGAACAAAACAGTATATGTTAATCGCAAGTGCAGAGTCGCCACAGCAAAATGTTCCAGTTCAGTCTCCAGTTTTTAACAACGAAGTATTAAAACAACAATCTAAAGGAGAACTTTTCATTGATGGTTCAAAAATTATCAATAAGAAAAACAACGAAGTATTGTTTGAAGGTTATAAAGATTTACACAAACTAACTATTTCTTTTTTCAAAAGTAAAGGGAAGTTATTTAATGTAATTCCTAATGAAGGCTTATTTTTTACTTTGTTTTATGTGTTTTCAATGGTGGTTTTAGGTTTCCATTTATGGCATGGTTTTCAAAGTGCTTTCCAATCTTTAGGGATCAATGGTAAATTTACTCCAGCAATTAAATTTTTCGGAAAAGCTTTTTCAGTAGTAGTTGCTACTTTATTTGCGATAATTCCACTTTACATTCACTTTTTTTCAAAATAAAAACATATGGCATTAGATTCTAAAATTCCTCAAGGTCATATTTCAGAAAAATGGACCAACCATAAGAACAATCTTAAATTAGTTGCTCCAAATAATAGACCAAAAATCGATGTAATTGTAGTAGGAACAGGTTTGGCAGGTGCTTCGGCAGCGGCTTCACTTGGAGAAATGGGTTACAACGTAAAAGCATTTTGTTTTCAAGATTCTCCACGTAGAGCGCACTCCATTGCGGCTCAAGGAGGTATAAATGCAGCGAAAAACTATCAAAATGATGGTGATAGTACTTACAGATTATTTTATGATACTATTAAAGGTGGAGATTACCGTGCGCGTGAAGCAAACGTTCACCGTTTAGCTGAAGTTTCTGCAAATATTATCGACCAATGTGTGGCTCAAGGTGTACCTTTTGCTAGAGATTATGGTGGATTATTAGATAACCGTTCGTTTGGTGGAACACAAGTACAACGTACTTTTTATGCAGCTGGACAAACAGGACAACAATTATTATTAGGAGCTTATTCTGCATTATCTAGACAAATTGGTTTAGGAAATGTGAAAATGTATAACCGTAACGAAATGCTTGATCTAGTTAAAGTAGATGGAAAAGCTCGTGGAATTATTGCTCGTAATTTAATTACTGGAGAGTTAGAAAGACATTCTGCTCATGCGGTTATTATTGCAACAGGTGGATACGGAAATGTATATTTCTTATCAACTAATGCAATGGGAAGTAACGTTACAGCTTCTTGGAAAGTTCATAAAAAAGGAGCGCATTTTGCCAATCCTTGTTATGTGCAAATTCATCCAACTTGTATTCCAGTACATGGAACCAATCAATCAAAATTAACGTTAATGTCTGAATCATTACGTAATTCTGGTCGTATTTGGGTGCCTGCTAAAAAAGAAGATGCAGAAGCAATTAGAGCGGGTAAATTAAAACCAACACAAATTGCTGAAGAAGATAGAGATTACTACTTAGAAAGAAGATATCCTGCTTTTGGTAACTTGGTACCTCGTGATGTGGCGTCTCGTGCGGCTAAAGAGCGTTGTGATGCCGGACATGGTATTGAAGCTAATGATACTAATGAAGGTGTATATTTAGATTTCGCTTCTGAAATCATTACCAAAGGGAAACAAGCAGCATTTGCTCAAGGAGACCACAATCCATCGGATGCTAAAGTACAAGAATTAGGTAAAAAATGGGTAGAATCTAAATATGGAAACCTTTTCACCATGTATGAAAAAATTACAGATGAAAATCCATATGAAACTCCAATGAAAATTTATCCAGCAGTACATTACACAATGGGTGGAGTTTGGGTTGATTATAACTTAATGTCATCTATTCCTGGATGTTTTGTGGCTGGTGAAGCTAACTTCTCAGATCACGGAGCTAACCGTTTAGGAGCTTCTGCTCTAATGCAAGGTTTAGCAGATGGTTATTTCGTATTACCATACACCGTTTCTAACTATTTGGCTGACGAAATTAGAACAGGTAAAATTTCTACTGACACACCAGAATTTGTGGAAGCAGAAAATGCAGTTCGTCAATCTATTGAACAATTAATCAATAATAACGGTACGAAATCGGTTGACTATTTCCATAAAAAATTAGGTTTAATTATGTGGAATAAAGTAGGAATGGGTCGTAACGAAAAAGGATTAACAGAAGCAATTGAAGAAATCGGACAATTAAGAGAAGATTTTTATGCAGATGTTAGAGTTCCTGGTGCTGCGAATGAATTAAACCAAGAGTTAGAAAAAGCACTTCGTGTGGCTGATTTTATCGAATTGGGACAATTAATGGCTAAAGATGCTTTATTACGTAAAGAATCTTGTGGTGGACATTTCCGTGAAGAATATCAAGATGCTGAAGGAGAAACACTTCGTGACGATGAAAACTTCGCTTATGTTGCGGCTTGGGAATATAATGGAAGCGATGCAAGTAAATCAGTACTTCATAAAGAAGAATTGAAATATGAGTTTATCAAAATTGCAGCTAGAAACTATAAATAAGATATCATGAGTGCTAAAAAAATATAAATATCAACCTTAAAATCTGGCGTCAAAAAAATGCTAGTGCAAAAGGTAAAATGGAAACTTATAAATTAGATAATGTTTCTACTGACAGTTCTTTCTTAGAAATGTTAGACCAATTGAATGAACAATTAGTAAATTCTCAAAACGAACCTGTGGCTTTTGATCACGACTGTCGTGAAGGTATTTGTGGAATGTGTTCATTATACATTAATGGTCGTGCACATGGTCCAGATACTGGAACTACAACATGTCAATTACACATGCGTAAATTTAAAGATGGAGAAACAATCTTTATCGAACCATGGAGAAGTAAAGCTTTTCCTGTGGTAAAAGATTTAATGGTAGACAGAAGTGCTTTCGATAGAATCCAACAAGCTGGAGGTTTCGTATCAGTAAATACTTCAGGAAACACTATTGA